>BNJU01003480.1_pt1 | contig 194358 bp, 339 predicted proteins | sample 8539281 | NCBI WGS metagenome assembly BNJU01 (sample SAMD00202456, study PRJDB9452) | human saliva metagenome | isolation source: human saliva | place: Japan | reverse complement strand
TTACATTACCTCAATCTACGAGAAGACAACACGCGAACTTAGTAGAAAATTACTCTAAAGTAAATGTTAATGATAAGTTAAATGTTTATGGATATCCTAGAGGAGAGTATACTCACTTAAAAGATACTACTGTTGAAATGGAACAAAAATACGCAAATAATACTTATGGTGTTCAGTACCAAGGTGGAAAAAGCTGGTATGAGTGGTGGAGGAATCTTTAACTCTAAAGGAGAAGTGATCGGACTTCATCAAAATGGATGCCGAGAACTGTTCAGGTGGATTAATACTTTCTCCAACACAATTAGATTGGATTAGAAGTATAATAAAAGGTAAAGAAATCACACTAACTATGATGCTCTAGAGCGTCATAAAAGATGAGAAAAAAAGATGATATTAAAGAAGAGAAGCAAGTTGATAAAAAAACTAGAACTTAGAAATGTATCTAATGTAGAATTGTATACTTTAGAAAATAATAAGTATCGTCATGTAACTTCACTTGCGAGTGTTCCATCTAATCCAACAAATTACTTTATGAAAAGTAAAATCAGAGAACTTTAAAGATGTTATGTTACCAGTTAAGAGTATTGAGAGTGCTAGAAAAGATAATCAAGATGTATACAAAAATTGTAGGACAAGCTAATGATTTAATTCAACACGAAAAATAATAGTACTTTTAGAAAAATTATACTTACTACCTACCTAAGACCGTAAGAAGTGAAAATGGAGTTTATACATCATTTAAAAATCTAGTAGATGCTATTAATAGTAATCCACATGGTACGTTCCGTCTAGGGGCGACTATAGATGCTCGTGAAGTAGAACTTTCAGATGGTCAAGAAAGCTATATTGATAAAGAGTTTAGTGGTGAATTAATAGGCGCAAAACAATGATAAGAACTATGCTATATATAACCTGAAAAAAACCGTTATTTAGAGTTTTAAACCATGCTACTATTAAAGATCTTTCAATAAAAGATGCAAATGTTTCTTCTAAAGAAGATGCTGCACAATTGCAAAAGAGGCGAAAAACGGTACTAACATTACTAATGTTCATTCATCTGGTGTAATTGCTGGTGAACATAGCATTGGTGGTTTAGTTTCACAAGTTACAGATTCTAAAAATCTTGAATAGTAGTTATACTGGTAGAATAACTAATACTTATGCCACAACTGCTACTTATCAAATAGGTGGTTTAGTTGGTAAACTTTCAGGTGCTGATGCTTTAATCGATAGATCAGTTTCATCTATTGATATCGCTACGAATGCTAATACAGGAGATCAGGTTGTTGGTGGTATAGCAGGTGTTGTTGATAAAAAAGCAACGATTAGTAATAGTTATACTGAAGGTAATCTTAATAATGTGAAGCCTTTTGGTAAAGTTGGTGGAGTTGTAGGTAATCTTTGGGATAATAGTTCATCCGAAGTAAGTAACTCAGGTAAACTTACAAATGTATTAAGCGACGTAAATGTAACGAATGGTAATGCTATTGCTGGTTATGATTTTTAAAGGTATAAGAGCAACTAATACTTATAGTAATAAAAATAATAAGGTGGTAAAAAGTAGTTCAAGTAGATGACGAAGTACTTAGCAGAGATTCAGAAGAACAAAGAGGAATGGTATTAGAAAATAATAAAGTTCTTGAGAAGAAAAACTGAACTTGTTCCTAAGACAAAATACTAAGATAGAAGACTTTAATTTCTCGTCTAAATATGAAACGGATTATAGAAACTTAAAAGATGCTGATGTTTCTAGATTAAGAGTATATAAGAATATAGAAAAAACTACTACCGTTTTATAATAGAGAAACAATAGTCAAGTATGGTAATTTAGTGGATACTAATAATGCTTTTATATACTAAAGATCTTGTGTCTGTAGTTCCGATGACATGACAAAGAAGTAATCACAGATATTAATAAAAATAAAGCTACTATTAATAAACTATTACTACATTATTCAGATAATTCATCTCAAACATTGGATGTAAAATACTCAACAAGATTTCTCTAAAAGTAGCAGAATATGAAATAGCTGATACAAAAACTAATATACACACCTAATACATTATTGCATAGTTATAATAATATTGTAAAAAGCTGTTTTAAATGATCTGAAATCTGTTCGATATGATTCAGGTGCTGTTAGAAAAAGTATTAGATATTTCAAATGATATAAAAATTAACAGAATTATATCTAGATGAACAATTTACTAAAAACACAATTAAACATTGAAGATAGTTTATCAAAACTTCTTTCTGCTGATGCGGCAATAGCTGAAAATAATAATTCAATAATAGACAATTATGTAATCGAGAAAAATTAAGAATAATAAAGTAGCTTTACTTCTAGGTTTAACTTATCTAGAACGTTGGTATAATTTTAAATATGATAATGCAAGTGCAAAAGATTTAGTATTATATCATTTAGATTTCTTTTGGTAAAATCTAATAGTTCTGCATTAGATAATGTTATTGAGCTAGGTAAATCTGGGATTTAACAATTTATTAGCTAAAAATAATGTAATTACTTATAATGTATTATTATCGAAAAAATTATGGAACTGAAAGTTTATTTAAAAGCATTAGAAGGCTATAGAAAAAGTATTCTTACCAAATACGTCTAATAATGACTGGTTTAAAAACACAATCAAAAGCATATATTGTTGAAGAAAAAAATCTACTATTCCCGAAGTAAATTCTAAAACAATCAGAACAAGGAACGGAACACTCTATAGGTGTTTATGATAGATTAACTAGTCCTTCATGGAAATATCAAAGTATGGTCTTACCATTATTAACTTTACCAGAAGAAAAATGATATTTATGATTGCGAATATTTCAACTATAGGATTTGGTGCTTATGATAGATATAGAAGTTCAGAATATCCTAAGGGAGAAAAATTAAATAAATTTGTTGAAGATAATGCACAAGCAGCGGCTAAAACGCTTTAGAGATCATTATGATTATTGGTATAAAATTCTAGATAAAGAAAAATAAAGAAAAATTATATAGAAGTGTTCTAGTTTATGATGCATTCAGATTTGGTAATGATGGAAATAAAGAGACGCAAGAAGCGAATTTTGAAACTAATCATCCAGCTATTAAAAACTTCTTTGGACCTGCTGGAAACAATGTTGTTCACAATAAACATGGGGCATATGCAACAGGGGATGCATTCTACTATATGGCTTATCGTATGCTAGATAAAAATGGTGCGGTAACATATACTCATGAAATGACGCATAACTCTGATAGAGAGATTTATCTTGGAGGATATGGAAGAAGAAGCGGGTTAGGACCTGAGTTTTATGCTAAAGGATTACTACAAGCTCCTGACCACCCATATGATCCAACAATAACAATTAACTCTGTTTTGAAATATGATAAATCAGAAGAATCAACAAGACTTCAAGTAGCAGATCCAACTCAAAGATTCAGTAGTCCAGAAGACTTACATAGTTATATGCATAATATGTTTGATGTAATTTATATGTTAGAATATTTAGAAGGAAAAAGCTGTAGCTAATTTAGAAAACAAATCAAAAAAATATGAGTTACTAAGAAAAAGTTGAAAATAAATTTGATCTTGATCAAGACGGTAATAATGTATACGCGACAAATGTTGTTCGAAGATTAACTATCGATGAAGTTAATAGATTAAATTCTTTTGATAGTTTAATTGAAAAATAATGTTATTACTAGCAGAGGATATAAAGACCAAGAATATAAGAGAAATGGTTATTATACAATTGATTTATTTTCACCAATCTATTCAGCTCTTAGTGGAGAGAAAGGGACTCCTGGCGATTTAATGGGGACGTCGTATGGCATTTGAACTATTAGCTGCTAAAGGATATAAAGAAGGTATGGTTCCATACATTTCTAATCAATATGAAAAAGAAGCAAAAGAGAGAGGACATAAGATTAATTCTTATGGTAAAAGAAATAGGATTTAGTTACTGATGATTTAGTACTTGAGAAAGTGTTTAATAAAAAAATATAAATCTTGGGTTGAATTCAAGAAAGATATGTATAAAGAAAGAGTAGAACAATTCAGTAAATTAAATAGAATTAACTTTTTTAATCCTAATGATCCATGGGGACGACAAAAAAATGTAACAGTTAATGATATAAGTGTACTTGAGAAAATGATTGAAACAGCGGTTAGAGAAGATGCTGCAGATTTTCATAGCACAAGTATATCCCTGATACAAATAGTAGAGTTCTTAAACTTAAGAAAGCTATATTTAAAGGCTTATCTAGATCAAACTAAAGATTTTTAGAACTTCTATATTTGGTGGAAAAATAATATAATCTACAATGTAGATATAAATAAGGATATGTGAGTATAGTTCGCATATCCTTATTTTAACTTTTAAAGGTTAATAAAAATGAATTATTTAATAGAGTGTAAGTTATCCGAGTTATTTGGATTTATGTTATAATTAATTATAGAAATTGAAAGGAGAATTTGAAATGATTAAAATTGAAGTATGTGCTAATAGTGTACAGGATTGTTTAGTGGCACAAAATGAAGGTGCAGATAGAATAGAATTAATCAGTGCAAGTTATCTAGGTGGTTTAACACCAACATTGACAGTTCTAGATATGGCACTTGAAAATGGTGTTGAGATACCTATAATGGCGATGGTAAGACCTAGGGGAGGGGGATTTTGCTATTCTGAAATAGAAAAAGAACAAATGTTTAGAGAAGCTAGAGAACTACTTGAACATGGTGCAAAAGGAATAGTTTTTGGTTTTCTAAGTGAAGATAGAAAAATTGACTGGAAAGATACAGAGAAGATGATAAACCTATGTAAAAGTTTTGAAGCGGAAAGTGTCTTTCATAGAGCATTTGATTGTTCAGATGAACCAGAATACAATATTCAACGTTTAATTGAATTAGGTTGTACAAGAGTTTTTGACTAGTGGACTAGGTGCAAATGTGAATAAAGGGTGTAAAAACTTTTAAAACAACTTCAAGAAAAGTTTGGAGAAAAAAATTGAGATTCTTGCAGGTGCGGGGATTACAACTGAGAATATTGAATATATTATTAAAGAAACAGGAGTTACTCAAGTTCATGGAACTTTTAAAAAAGTATGGAATTGATCCGACGACGACAGGAGTAGATGTAACTTATAGATATACTGACAAAGGTGACTATGAAGAAGTGAATCCTCAGGAGCTTAGCTATGGCAATAGATATAGTAAAAAAATTAAATAAGGAAATGTATTAAAAATGTTTAAAAATGTGCATCATATAGCGATTATAGGAACAAACTATAATAAAACAAAAGGAATTTTACGTAGATAAGTTAGGGCTTTGAGGTTATTAGTGAATATAATCGCTCAGAGAAGAATGATATAATATTGAAATGTAAGACAAGGAAATCTTGTTTTTAGAAATTTTTATTAAAAGAGGATGCTCCGTTGAGACCTAAGATGCCAAATCCGGAACATAGTGGATTAAGACATTTAGCTTTTTAAAGTAGATGATGTAAAAGCGGTTCTAAAGGAATTTCGATAAATTAGATATTCCTCATGAAGAGTTGAGATACGATGACTTCGATAATAAAAAAATGGCATTTTTCTTTGATCCAGATGGTTTACCGTTAGAAATACATGAATAAAAAAATAAAGAAGAAACTTAGGAAACTGAGTTTTTTTCTTTATTTTTATAATTAAACAGAAAAAAATGTATTGATTTTACAGAAAATATATGTTTAAATAGAGAAATGTAATTAAAAATAAACTTAAAAAGGAGAGGAATAATGCAATTTAGAAAAAAAGCTGCTGTATCGTTCGTAACAGCTACATTACTACTTACGAATCTACATGTAATGGATTTTAATAATTTACAGAAAAATTGGGTATATGCTGAAGAGAATGGAAAAGGCTGATGCCGTATCTAATGCTTCTGCACATACTTTTAAAGATGAGGACAAAGTTAAAATTATTGTTTCTTTAAAAAGAGGACAAAGTAGATCCTAATTCTTTGAAAACTGAAGAAGGTAGAAAAGAACGTGAGAAAAAGTACTAAAGAACCTCGTGAAAGAGCATTAAAAGAAATTAAAGATAAAGGTGTTGATTATAAAGTATTATTTGAATATGATACGCTTTTAAATGGATTTTCTCTAGAAACTTCTATGCAGATGCTAAAAAAATTCAAGCTATGGATTTTGTAAATAGTGTTGAAGTGAGTGTTGACTATGAAGTTCCTGAAACTACGACTAAAAATGATGAAGATGATACTGCATTAAAAAACACAGTTATTGATAGTAATAGAATAATAGGTGTTCAAGGTCTTTGGGATAAAGGTTATAAAGGTCAAGGAAGAGTCGTAGCAGTTATTGACTCAGGTTTAGATCCCTAATCATGATATTCTACATTTAACTGATGCTAGTAAAGCTAAATATAAAAAAATAAAAGCAGAACTAGAAGCCGTAAGAGAAAAAGCTGGAATTGACTATGGTAAATGGTATAGTGATAAACTGATTTATGCATTTAACTACTACGATTGGGATAATAACTTAAAAGAGAAAAAAGATAAATCTCACGGTATGCACGTTGTTGGTACTTCAGTAGGTAATCCAACGAAAAAAGCACCGAATAATGAGTATGTAGCAGGTGTTGCTCCAGAATCACAATTAATCTTTATGAGAGTTTTCTCAGATAAACAAGGTGGAGCAAAAACAAGTACGTTTTTATATGTTAAAGCTATAGAAGATGCTGTTAAATTAGGAGCTGATTCTATTAATATGAGTCTAGGGTGCTACTGCAGGAGCGGTAACAGAAGTTGGACAAGGTACTATCGATGCAATTGCACTTGCTAAAAAAGCGGGAGTCAATGTTGTAGTTGCAGCTGGTAATGATAATGTATTTGGAAATGGTCAGAGCAAACCAAGTGCATCAAACCCAGATTATGGATTAATCGGAACACCATCTGTAACACCTGACTCAATAGCTGTAGCAGCTATAAATAATAGTGTTATGAATACTGAGGTAATGACTGTTGTAGGATTAGAAGGAAATGAAGAATGGGATAATGGTGAAGCTACAATAAGACCATTTGCTAAAAGATTTAATCCGAAAACTGAATACTCATACTTTAATGCTGGATATGGTTTAGAAAATGATTTTAAAAATCAAGATGTAAAAGGTAAAGTTGCAGTGATGATGCGTGGAGGTGGAAATACCTTTGCGGATAAAGTAGCAGCTGCTAAAAAAGCAGGAGCTGCTGGTGCTGTTTTATACAATACTAAAGAAGGTGGAGAAGAGTTACTTAACGTTGCATTAAACAATTACGATAGTGACTTCCCTGTAGTGTTCGTTGGATATAAATTCGGTAATTTATTAGCGACTTATCCGGATTATTACAAATTAAAATTCACTGGACATTTTAGTAAGAGACCTCACCCACAAGCCAATCAACTTGCTGATTTTACAAGTTGGGGTGTAACTGGAGATGGACTGTTCAAGCCAGATGTAACGGCACCTGGTGGTGATGTTTATTCATCATTTAATAACGGAACATACGGACTAGATAGTGGAACAAGTATGGCTTCACCTCACGTAGCTGGTGCTGTATCTTTAATGAGACAAGTATTCCAAGAAAGATATCCAGACCTACAAGGTGAAGAATTACAGAAATTAATAAAACATCTACTAATGAGTACTGCGATTCCAAATTATAATAATGAAACAAAAGCATTTACGTCACCTAGACAACAAGGAGCAGGAGTTATTGATGTATCTAAAGCAGCTTTTGGTGATTTATATGTAACTGGAGACAATGATTATGGAAGCATTTCTCTTGGTAATGTACAAGATACATTTAAGTTTAATGTAGTACTACATAACTTATCAGATCAACCTAAAGAACTTGTCTACAAGTCTTATTTAAATACTGATGGTGTAGAAAATGGACAAATTACACTAAAACCAAGACAATTATCAGAAAGTAATGGAGGAGAAACAGTAGTTGTTCCTGCTAAAGGAGAAAAAAATCTGTTACGATTACTGTAGATGCTACACAATTTAGAAATGAATTAGAAGGGCAAATGCCAAATGGTTATTATCTTGAAGGATTTGTAAGATTCTTTGATCCTAAAGATACGAATACAGCAGTTGCTGGAATTCCATATGTTGGTTTTAAAGGTGAGTTCCAAAAATCTTCCTGTAGTTGAAAAACCAATATATGAATTTAAAGGAAATGAGAAACCATTCTATTACTATAAACCTAATACAACAGAGCGTGATGATAAAAAAATAACTTTACTTCATTAGTTACTGTTGATGTAAATGGTGAAGATAAAACATATTAAAAGTTTTAGGAGAGTATACTGATCCTAAGAGTAAGTCTAATTATTTTGGTAAATTAGCATTTTCTCCAAATGGTGATAGACAGCACGATGAAATTGGATTTAAAAGCAACTTTCTTAAGAAACTATGAAAACCTTAAATTATCAGTTTATGCTAAAGATGATGTTGAACGTAAAAATCCATTATATGAAAATGGTAATGTTTCTGGTAAAAAGAACTTCTTCCATAACAAAGCTACGAATAAAAAAGCTGTGTTAGTTACTGAAACAAACTGGAAAGGTCAAGATAAGGATGGAAATCCATTACCAGACGGTGAATATCAGTATGTAGTTAGCTATAGTCCTGTTGCAACAGGTGCGAAAATGCAAGAAACAGCGTTTAACGTTACATTAGATAGAGTTGCACCACAAATTGTTGGTACAGGTGGAGTTTATGATGAAAAAACTAGAACATTTAAACCTTATGCTGTAAAAGAAAACGGAAGTGGAGTGCTTTATAAGAAATTAAGCTATAAAGTGACTAAAAAAGGTAAAGACGGTAAAACTGTAGAGCAAGAAGTTGTGGTTGAACCAAATATTGATGGTACATTCACTCTTCCAGAAAAAGTATCTCTAGATAAATTTACTTATGAAGTAGCTGACTTTGCAGGGAACAAAGATAGTGTTGGAATTTCAAAAGTTCAAAATACTGAAAAAAGGTACTGTAGAAGTCAAAACTACAGCTAAAGATGGAACAGGTGATTATTCTACTAACGTAAGATATGCTATAAAAAATGAAAAAGGTGAGTTAGTTGGAGAAGACTTCACGAAGAATGGTAAGAACCTAACAGCACTGCCATATGGTAAATATACTGTACAAGTAGTTTTAACTGATGAAGCTCTTAAATTAACTAGTCCTAAAGAAGTTGCTTTTTGAAATTACTAAAGATGATTCAACTAAAAACAGTAGAATTCACATTCGAAGAACAAAAGAGAAATACGACAATAATTAAGTTTGATAAAGTTATACCTGCTGGAGCAAAAAGTATTTGTTACAAATGAGCAAGGTGAAAAAAACAGAATTGTCTAGAAGTTTATATAGTGAGAAAGAATTCCAAAAACGATTAAACAATGGTAAATATACTGTTGAAGTAGTGTTACCTGAGGGATATAGATCTTCTGAAAAATAATTTTGAACTTGTTGTAGGAAACGGTCGTAATACAAAAGAATTACAATTAAGTGTTGCTCAAAAAAAGTAGCTAGCGTAACAACTGCTGAAGGTGCAACTACACCAGCAACAGTTGAGTTTGGTGAAGCTAAACTTTATAATGATTATAAACTTGTAGTTAGTGATGTAGAAAAAAGCTAGCAAGGAAAAAAATACTTAAACAGTTAACTGATAGTAAGATTGATTTAACTAAATATGATGTAGTATTTTATGATATCCATTTAGAAGATAGAAATAATAAAAGTTGTAGAAGTTGATGGAACTAGAAAAGTTACTTTATCATTAGATAAAATGCCAGCAAAATTTGGTCATGAGAAAAAAGATGGAACAATTGAACCGGTTAATGGTGAAGTAGTAGATGGTAAGTTCGTCTTTACAGTAGATGGATTTAGTAATTTTGTGGCTCTTGTAGAGAAAAATGCGCCTAAAGAAGAGGTTAAAGTAGATAAGAGTCAATTGAAACTAGCTTCTGATAATTTTAAAGCTACAACAGATAGTGATAAGTATGAATATGCTTCATTAGATGCTAAAGAGGCGTACAACAAAGCAATTAATAAAGCTAAACAACTATTAGAAGATGAACATGCAACACAAGAAGAAGTAAATAAAGCTGTTGAAGAGTTAAATGCAGCTATCTCTAAACTTACTGGTGTTAAACCGCAAGAAGCAAAAGGTGAGCCAGAAAAAGTAGAAGCTCCAAAAGAATATACTGGAGTACAAGCAGGAGCGATTGTAGAACCAGAAAAAACAGAAGCACCAAAAGAGTACACAGGAGTACAAGCAGGAGCAGTGGTAGATCCAGAGAAAGTGGAAGGTCCTAAAGAATACACAGGGGTGCAAGCAGGTGCAGTAGTTGATCCTGCGAAAGCAGAAGAACCAAAAGAATTCACAGGTGTACAAGCTGGTGCAGTTGTTGATCCTGCGAAAGCAGAAGCTCCTAAAGAATATACTGGCAAAGTGGAACAACCAAAAGCAGAAGTTCCAAGTGTAGATAAAAAAGAGCTTGCGGCTGAGGTAGAGAAAAATGGTGACCTTGTATCACAAGACAGCTTCAAAGATGCAGATGAAAACAGCTAAGAATGAATATAAAGAAGCTCTTAAAGTAGCTAATTTAGTATTATCTAATGCAAATGCAAAAACAAGATGAAGTAAACAATGCATTAGAAACTCTTAAAAAAAGCATCAGAAAAAGTAAGTAAAGAAAAATCTAAAATATCATCATTACTTAGCGAGGTATTTAAGAAAGATAAGGATAAAGATAAAACAAGTGTTCGTTTAGCAGATGTAGCTAAAAGATCAAGGAATGGTGGCGAACGATTCTCAAGTAAATCTTGGAACTGTTGGTAAAATCAAATTCTCTATTAGCTAAAACAGGAACATTAGCTTTTACCTACAACTTTTGTAGGATTTGCATTAATTTGTTTAGTATATGTACTAAGAAGAAGAAAAAAATACTAAATAATAAATTACTAAATAATTCTCTTTAACGATTGCGTTAAAGGGAATTATTTCTTTATTTTAAAAATTATTAAAAAAAGTTCTTGACATAATTTGATGAAAAATGTATAATAAATATTGTTCTTGATATGGCGGCTGTGGCGAAGTGGTTAACGCATCGGATTGTGGTTCCGACATTCGGGGGTTCGATTCCCCTCAGCCGCCCCATTAAAAATTTAATATCTTTAGGCGGCTTAGCCAAGTGGTAAGGCACGGGTCTGCAAAACCTTGATCACCGGTTCAAATCCGGTAGCCGCCTCCAATTTTTACTCATCTTTTTATAAGGTGTTTTTATGCCTAAATTACGGTTTATATTGAGTTTTTCTTCTCGTATTATGAAAAATATTCGAAAATTTATTAGTAATTACCGAACATTATTTTGATAATATGTAAAAATTCTTATTGAAAAAAATGTTATTATTTCACTTTAAAAAGCTAGATATATTGTTTTGTGTTAAAATTATATCAAATTTATTTTTAAAAATATCGAGGAGGAAATAATATGAAGAAAAATATTATTGGCGTTATTTAGTTTTATTTTTTTGTCTTCTCTATAGTTGGATGTACTGCAAAGACTGAAACGAAAAAAGAAGAAAAAGTTATTAAAATGGGATTTGTTCCTCTGAAAAATAGTGAGAAACTTGTTGAAGATCTTAAACCAATTTCTGATTATCTTTCTGAAAGATTAGGAGTAAAAGTAGAAGCTTTCACAGCTAGTAACTATATTGGTGTAGTTGAAGGTTTAGGTAGTGGAAGTGTTGACTTTGGTATCATTCCTCCATTTTCATCACTACTAGCTCAGAAGCAAAGTAGTGCAAAACCTATACTAACATCTAAAGGTAAAACAGGAAAACCTGGATACACTGCTGAATTATATGTAAGAAAAGATTCTGGTATTAAATCACTTCAAGATGTTAAAGGTAAAAAAGTAGCATTCGTAGATCCTTCATCTTCATCAGGATATATTTATCCAGGTGCTATGTTAGTTGAAGCAGGTCTTAACTTAGATAAAGATATTAGTTATCAATTTAGTGGTGGACATGATAAGAGCTTACAACTACTTCTTAACAAAGATGTTGATGTAATTGCGACATTTGATGGAGTGGAAGATAGATATGCTAAAGATTTCCCTCAAGCAAAAACTGATATTCAAAAATTAGCAACTAGTGATATGATTCCTGGTATTATGGTTACAACTTCTAGTAAAATGGATAAAGAGTTACAAGAGAAATTAGAAAAAGCTCTTCGCGATGTTGAAAATGATCCAAAAATGAAAGAATTATTCACAAAAATGTTCAGTATCACTGGATTTACTGATGTGGATCAAGATGCATATAAAAAAAGTAGAAGCAACTGCAAAAGTTATGAATGTTGATTTAGATAAAGTAAAAATAGAAATATGAACTTGGTACATAATGTGCCAAGTTTTTTATACCTTTTATGAAAGTAATTATTTTGAATAAATAAAACACTTGAGATTTTTTTACGTTTAATTTTATAATTAAATAATCAATCAGGAGTGTGAATGTAATGTACGCATATATTAAAGGAAAAAAATTTCGGAGATAAATCCGACGAATATCGTTGTAGATAACAATGGAATTGGCTATGAAGTAGTTGTTGCTAATCCATATGAATATCAATTAAATGAAGAAAAAAATAGTTTTTATAAGTCAACAGGTAAGAGAAGATTCTAATATACTTTATGGATTTTTCTAATAAAGATCAGAAAAAAAGTATTTTTACTATTATTAAAGGTAAAAAGGTGTAGGACCAAAGAGTGCTTTTAGCTATATTAGCTGGGGAACTAGTGAAGAAATTATTGGAGCTATTGAAAATCAAGATGTAAAATATTTAATGAAGTTTCCAGGAATTGGGAAAAAAATCTGCTCAACAAATTATCCTTGATTTACAAGATAAAGTTGATTTTAGTATGACTAATATTAGTAGTGCGCCAACAGTAGTTAATAATTATCTAAGTGATGCAATGTTAGCATTGGAAGCTCTAGGATATAGTAAAAAAAGAACTTACAAAAAAATCGAGAAAAAAATTATCGGCATTTGACTTCGCTGGTGTTGATGAATATGTAAAACAAGGATTAAAATTATTAATGAATGCTAATTGATGAAAGGAGGAAATTATGGAAGATAGAATGGTATCTGCAAGCCAAAATTTTGGTGAAGAGCGTGAGGAACAGTCTTTAAGACCGAAGTTTCTTAGCCAATATATAGGTCAAGAACAGATAAAAAGCAATTTAAAAATATTTATAGAAGCCGCAAAACTTCGTGGTGAAGTTCTGGATCACTGCCTACTATACGGACCTCCTGGATTAGGGAAGACTACACTAGCGACAATTATCGCTAATGAGATGGAAGTGGGGATTAAATATACTTCAGGGCCTGCAATAGAGAAATCTGGAGATTTAGCTGCTATATTAACTAGTCTTGAACCAGGTGATGTTCTATTTATCGATGAGATTCACAGAATAAGTAGGTCTATCGAAGAGATACTGTATTCTGCGATGGAAGATTTTTATCTTGATATTGTAATTGGAAAAGGTGAAGAATCACGCAGTATTAGAATTGAACTACCACCATTTACATTGGTGGGGGCAACTACAAGAGCTGGAGCTTTGACTGCACCACTTCGAGATAGATTCGGTGTGCATTGTCGTCTAGAATTCTATACTATTTCTGAACTACAAAAATATTATAGAAAGAACATCTGATATATTTGAATGTGATATAGATGAGGAGAGTTCATATGAGATAGCGATGAGATCTCGTGGAACACCTCGTATAGCGAATAGACTTCTTAAACGTGTAAGAGACTTTGCTCAAGTGAAAAATGATGGTGTTATAGCTAAGAATTTAGCTGTTGAGTCATTAGATTTACTGCAAGTAGATGCAAAAGGTCTTGATAATATCGACTATAAAAATACTTGAATGTTTGATTAAACGTTATGATGGTCGTGCTGTTGGTCTTGAAACAATTGCTGTGACTATTGGTGAAGAAAGTATCACTATAGAAGATGTTTATGAACCGTATCTTGTAAAAAGAAGGATTTATAGAACGTACTCGAGAGGACGTCGCGCGACACCTAAAGCATATCAACATTTAGGAATAACATATAAAGTTGAATAACTAATAAACAATGGGTTTCGATAAGTTTGAAATGTTAAAATTTCATTTTTCGGAACCTATTTTTATAATTGTTTAAAGGAGTTATTGATAATATCTTTTTAATTAGAAATGATATTAATTGTAAAATAAATTAAAGTATATTAAACTTGTGTAGTAAAATATTAGAAATTTTAGAAGGATTAAATTTGTATGATTGATAGTAAACAATTTATAAATACTAGACATAAAAAAATCAAAAAAATTAATTATGATAATGTATTAAAAGAACTAATAAAAAGAATGGGAGAAGACTAATTTCCGTCCGAAAAATTCTTATTCACTCTTGCTGTGCTCCTTGTAGTACATATGTATTAGAATATTTATCTGAGATTAGTGATATTACAATATTTTTTTCTCGAACTCTAACATACATCCAAAAAGAAGAATATATTAAACGTATGTTAGTTCAAAAAGATTTTGTCGAAGAATTCAATAAAAGAAATGACAAAAAGATAAAATTTTTAGCTGATGAGTATGCACCAAGTAAATTTATTAGTGCTGTAAAAGGTCACGAAGAAGATAGAGAAGGCGGAGATAGATGTCATATTTGTTATGAAATGCGTTTGGACTCTTCTGCACAAAAAGCTGAGGAGCTTGGTTACGATTATTTCGCCTCTGCTTTGACTTTAAGTCCTAAGAAAAATGCTACTGTAATAAACGAAGCAGGATATGTTCTTCAGGAACAAGTTTCTATATATTACCTACCGTCAGATTTTTAAAAAGAATAATGGTTATAAAAGATCTGTAGAAATGTGTAATGACTATAATATTTATAGACAATGTTACTGTGGATGTGTATTTGCCGCTAAAGATCAAGGTATTGATTTTAAAGAAGTAAACAAAAATGCTCGAGACTTTAATAGAAATCATGAAGATTATGAGAAATTTAAATCTATAATTAAGCTAGGTGGAGAATTAGTTTAATTTTCATAAATAGGTTTACAGTATAGAAATAAAAAAACATAATAATTTTAAAATTTAATTATAAAGAATAATATAAAAAAAGTATCGTTACTTCCCTTGTGACAGATACTTTTTATGATTTTTAAGTTAAAAAGCTAGTTAACACTGAAAAAAATGTTTTCACTTCATTTTCAATATAAGAGTAGTAAATGCTTACTATATATATAAGAAAACGGTTTTTCTTTGTTATAGAATAAGCACTAATCCTAGTATGGAATAAGTATAAAAATACTTGTAAATATTGCTTTCATGTGTTATTATTTGAATGTAAATATTTTTTTAAATAAAAAGGAGACATGACTATGTTACAAAAAGAATTTAAAGTTATCGATGAAACAGGAATCCACGCTAGACCAGCTACTTTATTAGTACAAGCTGCATCTAAATTCCAATCAAACATTGAATTAGAATTCAACGGACGTAAAGTTAACTTAAAATCAATTATGGGTGTTATGAGTCTTGGAGTTGGAAAAGACGCTGATATCGTAATTTACGCTGACGGAGCTGACGAAGCAGAAGCATTAGCAGCATTAGAAGAAACAATGAAGAAAGAAGGATTAGCATAAAATGTTACAACTAAAAGGTATTGCAGCCTCTCAAGGGATATCTTTTGCTAAAGCATACATTTTTGTTGAGCCAAACTTAACAGTTAAAGAAGTTAAAGTTCAAGATGTTGTTGCTGAGGTTAAACGTTTTGAAGATGCGATTGAAATTTCTAAAAAAAGAACTAACAATCATTAAAGATAAAAGCTCACGAAAAACTTAGGTGCAGATAAAGCAGCTATTTTTCGAAGCTCACTTATTAATTTTAGAAGACCCAGAATTTATGGGAACTGTTAAAACTGATATTCAATCAAAAGAAATTAACGCTGAATATGCATTAAAAGAAACTTCAGATATGTTTGTTTCAATGTTTGAATCAATGGACAATGACTACATGAAAGAACGTGCTGCTGATATTCGTGACGTTTCTAAACGTATTTTAGCTCACTTACTAGGTGTAGACTTACCAAACCCAAGCTTAATCGATGAAGAAGTTATCGTTATTGCAGAAGACTTAACTCCATCTGATACTGCGCAACTTAACAAACAATATGTTAAAGGTTTTGCTACAAACATTGGAGGACGTACTTCTCACTCTGCTATCATGGCAAGATCATTAGAAATTCCTGCAGTAGTAGGAACTAGTACAATTACTGAAGAAGTTAAGAATGGAGATGTTCTTATTCTTGATGGATTAGATGGTGTTGTATATGTAAATCCAGATGAAGCTACTACAGCTGAATTAAAAGAAAAACACGTTAAATTTGAAGAGCAAAAAGCTGAATGGGCTAAATTAGTTTCAGAAAAATCTGTTACTAAAGATGGTCATGAAGTACTTTTAGCTGCAAACATCGGTACACCAGCTGACTTAGAAGGTGTTAATAATAACGGTGGAGAAGCTGTAGGATTATACCGTACAGAATTCTTATACATGGGACGTGATCAACTACCAACTGAAGAAGAACAATTCGAAGCTTACAAAGCTGTATTAGAAGGAATGGGTGACAGACCTGTTGTAGTTCGTACTTTAGATATCGGTGGAGATAAAGAATTACCATACTTAGATTTACCAAAAGAAATGAATCCATTCTTAGGATTTAGAGCAATTCGTCTTTGCCTAGAAGAAAAAGACTTATTCAGAACTCAACTTAGAGCATTATTACGTGCATCTGTTTACGGTAAACTTTGTGTAATGTTCCCAATGATCGCTACAGTTCAAGAATTCAGAGATGCTAAAGCACTATTCTTAGAAGAAAAAGAAAAACTAGTAGCAGAAGGTGTTGCAGTAAGTAACGATATCGAATTAGGTATCATGGTTGAAATTCCATCAACTGCTGTTATCGCTGATATCTTTGCTAAAGAAGTAGACTTCTTCTCAATCGGTACTAACGACTTAGTTCAATACACTATGGCAGCAGACCGTATGAGTGAAAAAGTATCATACTTATACCAACCATACAACCCAGCAATCTTACGTCTTGTGAAAAGTGTAATTGAAGCTTCTCACAAAGAAGGTAAATGGACTGGAATGTGTGGAGAAATGGCTGGAGACAGCTTAGCTATTCCATTACTATTAGGTATGGGATTAGATGAGTTCTCTATGTCAGCTACTTCAATTCTTCAAGCACGTAGCCAAATCAAAAACTTATCATTAGACAAGATGAAAGAGTTAGTTGATAAAGCTATTATGTGTTCAACAACTGAAGAAGTATTAGCATTAGTTGCAGAATATACTAAATAATTATTATAAGACTTTCGATGGAAATCGAAGTCTTTATTTATGATAAGTAAGTTTTTGCAATAAATATTATTATAATTTTGTAGAGATGAAAATACAAAAACAGGAAGAAATTTATTATTCAAATAGCCTTATCTGTTGACATTCAGGGAGCATTTGTATTATTATTTTAAGTATAAATTTTTTTCAAAAAAACGATGATTAAGACGGTATATTGGATGTTTTTAACAGGGAGCAACTCCGTGACTGAAAGAGTTGTATGAACTGAGAATATATTTTCAGCTTATGAGTAATTGTATAAGTAGACTATGAGTACAATCGGTGGTACCCGTTATCAACTATGTTAAGGAAGCGAAGATGCTTTTAAAAATACGGGTGGTACCACGATATATTCGTCCCTTGAGACTAAGTCTTGAGGGGCTTTTTATTTTGGATAAATAATAGAACTTATAGCAATGTCTTTATATTAAATTTTTAAGGAGGAACTTATGACTTTAGAGAATATAAGAAAAGAATATTTAGAATTAGTTAAAACAATTAAAGATGAAAAAAACTTTATGACCTAAGAGTTAAATTTTTTTAGGAAAAAGGTGCACTAACAGAAGTTATGAAAGGTGCACGTGATTTATCACCAGAAGAAAGACCTACATTCGGGAAACTTGTTAATGAGGTTAAAAACTTTCATTAATGATAGTTTAGAAGAGAAAAAGCTGAATTAGCTAAAGCAGCATTAGAGTTAAAATTAGCTAGTGAGGATATTGATGTTACTCTGCCTAGTAAAAAGTTGAATTAGGTGGAATTAATCCATTAAATAAAATTATTGAAGAGATTGAAGAAATCTTTATCTCTATGGGATATTCAGTTGCTGAAGGACCTGAGGTAGAAACTGATAAATTTAACTTTGAAATGTTAAACTTACCTAAAGATCACCCAGCTCGTGATATGCAAGACTCATTCTATATTACGAAATGAATTATTAATGAGAACACAAACTTCGCCAGTTCAAGCTCGTGAAATGTTAAAAAGCTAATGGAGAAGGTCCTATCAAGATTATTTGTCCTGGTAAAGTATTCCGTCGTGATAATGACGATGCTACTCACTCTCACCAATTTACTCAAATTGAAGGATTAGTAGTAGATAAAAATATCACATTTAGTGATTTAAAAGGTACTTTAGAGCACTTTATTAAAGCTGTATTCGGAGAAAAATAAAAAAATCCGTCTACGTCCAAGCTTCTTCCCATTTACTGAGCCTTCAGTAGAGGTTGATGTATCTTGGGGTAATGAAGATGATGAAGAAAACATTAAATGGCTTGAAATTTTAGGAGCTGGTATGGTTCACCCTAACGTTCTTAAAATGGCTGGTTTTGATCCAGAAGTATACTCTGGATTCGCGTTTGGTATGGGACCAGAACGTGTTGCAATGTTAAAATATGGTATTAGCGATATTAGAAGTTTCTACACAAATGACGTAAGATTCTTACAACAATTTAATAGTGATAGAAACGATTAATAGGAGGTAGTAATGTTAGTAAGTTATAATTGGTTAAAACAATATACGAATGTTGAAGATAATGCAAATGCATTAGCTGAAAAAATCACACGTGGTGGTATTGAAGTTGAAGGTGTTGAATATTTAGCAGAAGGAATTTCTAACGTTGTAGTTGGATATGTTGTGTCTAAAGAAAAACACCCTGATGCTGAGAAATTAAATGTATGTCAAGTTAATGTTGGTGAAGAAGAAAACCTACAAATCGTTTGTGGTGCACCAAATGTTGATGCTGGACAATATGTAATTGTTGCTAAAGTCGGAGCTAAATTACCAGGAATTAAAATTAAAAAAGCTAAACTTCGTGGTGTAGAATCACAAGGTATGATTTGTTCATTAGGTGAATTAGGATTAAGTAAGAGTGTAGTACCTAAGAACTATCAAGAAGGTATCTACGTATTTGAAACTGAACAAGAGTTAGGTTCTGATGTTGTTGAAGTACTTGGTTTAAATGACTATATCTTAGATTTATCAATCACACCTAATAGAGCAGATGCACTAAGTATGCGTGGTCTTACTTATGAATTAGGAGCTTTATACAATAACAAAGTTGATTTTTAAAAGATGCGGAAAAAAGAAGAAAACTATGAAGCAACTTCATTACAGGTTGCTATCGAAAGTGATTCTTGTAGAAACTATGTAGGTCAAGTTGTGAAAAATGTTGAAGTAAAATCTTCACCATTATGGTTACAAACAAGACTTATGAATTCTGGTATTCGTCCAATTAATAATATCGTAGATATTACAAACTACGTACTTTTAGAATTTGGACAACCAATGCATGCATTCGATAAAGATCTAGTTGGAGATAAAATCGTAGTTCGTGATGCTAAAGAAGGCGAAGTTCTTGAAACTCTTGATGGAGAAGAGAGAAAATTACAAACAACAGACTTAGTTATTACTGATGGAACACGTGCTATTGCTCTTGGAGGAGTAATGGGTGGTAAAAACACAGAAGTAAGTGAAGAAACTAAAAATATTATTTTAGAATCTGCATATTTCAACCCAACATCAATACGTCGTACTTCAGCTGCTCATGGATTAAGAAGTGATTCTTCTGCAAGGTTTGAAAAAGGAATTGATCCTAATATGCAAAAAAAGCAGCTCTAGCTCGTGCAGTAGAATTAATTTTAGAATTATGTCCAAATGCTGTAGTTGAAAGTTCTGTTGGAATAGTAAAAAAAGAAGAAGAAAAAGTTGTAGAAATTACTACTTCATATATTAACAACTACCTTGGAATTACATTATCTACTGAAGAAATCGTAGCTATTTTAGAAGGATTAAGTTTCACAGTAGAAGTAACAGGAGAAAAAATTAGTAGTTAAAGTACCTACCAGAAGACCTGATATTTCAATTAAACAAGATTTAGTTGAAGAAGTTATTAGAATTTATGGATATGATAATCTAGCTTCAACATTACCAAAATTCTCTAAAACTACTAAAGGTGGTTTAACTTATTCACAAAGAATGGTACGTGACCTTCGTGCAGTATATGCTAGTTTAGGATTTAATGATACTATTAACTATTCATTAGTATCTGAAGAAGAAGCAACGCAGTATACTTTAGAAGATCACCACAAAGTAAGATTATTAATGCCTATGACTGAAACTCATTCGACATTACGTCAAAGTTTAGTTCCAGGATTATTAAATACTGTTCAATACAACGTAGCTAGAAAACAAAAAGACTTGAAACTACTTGAAATTGGACGTGTGTTCTTCGGTAGTGGAGACGACAACATCCAACCTACAGAAACATTATACTTAAGTGCTGCGTTAACTGGAGAAGAAAGAGCAACTAAATGGTTGAAAGAAAGTAGCTCATTAGACTTCTTCGCAGCTAAAGGATACTTAGAAGTTGTATTCGAACGTTTAGGATTAGATGAAAAAGTGACTTATAAAAAATCTACTCTTGAAGGTATGCACCCAGGACGTTTCGCTGAGGTATATCTAGGTGAAAAACGTATTGGATTTATCGGAGAAGTTCATCCACAAGTTGCTGACAAACTTGGATTAAATACTACATATGTATTTGAAATTAATTTAGATGAGGTTATTTCAGAAAGTAAAGTTAAACCTAAGTATGAAGAGGTAACTAAATATCCTGAAATTACAAGAGATATCGCTATGTTAGTTGATGTTAAAGATGAATATCAAAATATCTATAATGTAATTGAATCAGTAAATAGTAAATTAATTACTAAAGTGGAGTTATTCGACTTATATGCTGGTGCTGAGTTATTAGTTGGTAAGAAATCACTAGCTTTTAACTATTACATATAGTGATAAACAAAAAAACTTTAACAGATGAAGAAGTAACAGCGGTACATGAAAAAAGTACTTTCTGCACTTACAGAGTACGAGCTATTATTAGGTAGGTAGTCTATGATTACACAAATAATATTATTTTGCGTTTTAGCATATGTAATTGGTTCGATACCTTTTGCATTAATAGTAGGGAAAGTATTTTACAATACTGATATTAGAACACTTGGAAGTGGAAATTTAGGTACAACAAATACTTTTAGATGTCTTGGGAAAAAGGCTGGTGTAACAGTATTTATATGTGATGTATCTAAAGGGATAATCGCTACATTTCTTCCAACATTGATGTTAGGAAGAGTAGACTTTTTATCGATATTTGGAGCATTTGCGATGATAGGACATGTTTTTCCTATCTTTGCAAACTTCAAAGGGGGAAAAGCTGTAGCTACGGGATCAGGAGTATTTATCTTCTATATCCTATGTTAAGCTTATTACTTTTAGCTATATTCTTTTCAACGCTATTTTTAACAGGGTATGTTTCTTTAGGTAGTATACTTATTAGTTTGACCGCTATTGGATATCTTAGCTTGTTTGAAACTGGATTTGATAAGTGGGTCATGATAGTGATGTGTGTATTTGTTATTTATATGCACAAAAAGAATATAAAGAGATTAATGAATGGAACAGAAAACCAATCAAAATTGAAAAATTGGAAAAGGGAAAAAAGAATGACAAAAAATCATTAGTGGAACACAACTGCAGAAAAGAGTTGAGAGGAGAAATTAAAAACGAAGCAGCTGCTTTTAAGAGAAAAAAGGTGTTGAACCTACACTTGCAGTTGTTTTAGTAGGAGATAATAAAGCATCAAGAAGTTATGTCAATTCTAAACATAAAAGCATGTATAGAGAATAATATAAATTCTATAAAAATTGAGTTACCAGAAGAGATCTCTACTGATGATTTATTAAATGAAATTGAAAAAAATTAAATAGTGATGATAAGGTTCATGGAATTTTAGTCCAATTACCATTGCCAAAACACATAGATGCAGAAAAAGTTCTAAATGCTGTATCTCCATCAAAAGATGTAGATGGATTCCATCCTATAAATGTTGGAAAGTTAGTGATTGGAGAAGCTAAACTTATTCCTTGTACGCCATTAGGGATTTTAGAAATGATTAAATCAACAGGTGAGGAAATTTCTGGAAAACTTGCTCTAGTAATTGGAAGAAGTAACATTGTAGGTAAACCTATTTCGACTTTATTACTTCAAAATAATGCAACTGTAATTACTGCTCATTCTAGAACTAAAGATTTAGAAGCGTTAATAGAACAAGCTGATATTATCGTAAGCTGTGTAGGTGTTGCACATTTCTTAAGTGGAAAAGAAAAAGTAAAACCAACTTGTACAATCATCGATGTTGGTAATAACTACAAAGATGGTAAGTTAGTTGGGGATGTAAATCTAGATGAGTTCATGGAGAAAGTTGCTTTATATTTCTCCTGTACCTGGAGGTGTAGGGACCTTTAACAATCACAATGTTAATGAGAAATACATTAACGGCTACTTATGATTTACTACAAAAAAATAATTTCAAGAAAATCTAGATGTTTTTGAGACTTTATTTAATTGAAATGTTTTTGATTTAATGATACAATAATGTATTGTACAAGAATGCAATATGTTTAAAGATATAGACTTATAAATTATACTATGTTATAATTTATAAAATGCAGAGAGTAAAGAAATTTATGTGGAGGATTGTTAATAAATGATTAGATTCTTGAAAAAAATGTAGCCACAGAAATGCGTAAAAGTAAGTTAGCCAACTTTTAGTGAACTTGTTAGAAAAAAACACTAATTGTTATTGTTGTAGTTGGAATATTAATGTTATTTAGCTACGTAGTTGATTTAGGAATAACTGCTGGAATTAGACACTTCAGTAGATAAGAGAGGTTATTATGAGCGATACAGTAAGTAAAGAGTGGTATGTAATACATACGTATTCTGGATATGAAAACAAAGTAAAAGATAATATAGAAAAAGAGTTGAGTCTCTTGGTATGGAAGACAAAATTTTTCAGAATCGTTGTTCCAGAAGAAAAAGAGACAATCTTAACTCCAACAGGAAAGAAAAAAAGAAGTTAATAGAAAAAAACATTCCCTGGATATGTACTAGTTGAGTTAGTAATGACAGATGATTCATGGTTTGTAGTAAGAAATACACCTGGAGTAACTGGATTTGTAGGATCACACGGTGGAGGTTCTAAACCTAGTCCATTATTACCAGAAGAAATTAACTTTATTTTACAACAAATGGGTCTATCAAATGTTGTAGATATTGATATTGAAGTTGGGGATTATGTTCGTGTTATCTCTGGTCCATTCGTTGATATGGAAGGTAAAGTTGTAAACCTTGATTTACATAACTATAAAGCAGATGTTATGATCGAGCTTATGGGTAGAGAAACTAAAGTGGAGCTTGAACTTTATAATATCGAAAAATTCTAAGAAAGGAAAAAGCTATCTTTATGATAGTCGGATAGAATGTGGAAAAAGATTGCAATAATTATGGATTCAACTGCATATTTATCAGAAGATTTGAAGAAAGAATTAGATATTCGTACTGTTTATTTAAATCTAATTATTGATAACAATTCTTATAAAGAAGTTATTGATATGCCACTTGATAAGTATCATGAATACTTAAGAAATCCAAACAATTCCTTCCCTACGACTTCTCAACCTGCTATAGGTGAGGTTGTATCTTGCTTAGAAAAACTAAAAGAAGAAGGGTATACTGATGTAATTGCTATTGCACTTTCAAGTGGAATTAGTGGTACATTTACATCATATTCTGTAGCTGGTCTTATGGTTGATGGATTGAATGTTCATCCGTTCGATTCTGAAGTCTCTTGTAGCCCTGAAGGATATTATGCGATTAAGGTAGCAAAACTAATTAAAGAAGGTAAAACTTCTAGTGAAATCATTTCAGCTTTAAATGAGATGAAAAAAGTATCTGATGCGTATTTTATGGCAGATGATTTATCTCACCTTCAACGTAGTGGACGTTTAAGTGGTGCTCAAGCAGTAGTAGGAAGCTTACTTCAAGTTAAACCGTTACTACACTTTGATGATAAGGTGATAGTACCTTTCCAAAAAATTCGTACATATAAAAAAGTTGTATCAAGAATGTTTGAATTATTTGATGAATATTATAAACAACATGAAGGAGAGAACATCACTGTGTGTGTTCTGCATGTTGATGCATTAGACAAGGCTGAAGAAATTAAAAAAATATGTTGAAGAAAAATTATTCGAATGTAACTGTAGATATTGATGGAATAAGTCCAGTTATCTCTACTCACCTTGGATTAGGCGCAGTTGGATTTGGGTGGACAATATTATAAAAAAATTAAGAGGTGGAAAAATATGGTACAAACAATGGCACACACTTGCTACCGAGTAGCAGATTTAAAAGAATCAGTTAAATTTTTATACTGAAGCATTCTGACTTCGTAGTAAGTCGTAAAAGAGATTTTCCTGAGTACAAGTTTACATTAGTATACTTAACTTTACCAGGTTCAAACTATGAGTTAGAATTAACTTATAACTACGATCACGGTGCATATGAACTTGGAGATGGATATGGCCACATAGCTATTTCTGTAGAAGATTTAGAAGGTCTATATGAAAACACAAAGCGGCAGGATATGATGTAACAGAACTTAAAGGTTTACCAGGTTTCCGCCGGGATATTACTTCATAAAAGATCCAGATGGATACAAAATTGAGGTAATTCGTACTAAAATGTAGTTATCATTTGATTTATTTATAATCATATGATATAATGTACATACATTGAAAATAAATTACCGAAAAGGGTGGTGAATTTTGAAAAGGTTCTCCGCTCTTTATATTGCAATTAAAAACTTAAGAAAGAGGTGGACTGTATGAGTATTGTAGAAAAAAGTTAAAAGCAATAGCAACAAAACAAGCAGAAAAATACGGAATTTTTCTCTTTATGATGTAGAATATGTAAAAGAAGGAACTGAGTATTTCTACGTATTTACTTCGATAAAGATGGTGGACTTACACTTGATGATTGTGTATTATTAAGTGAGAAACTAGCAGAAGAACTTGATAAAGAAGATTTCATTAGTGATAAATATTATTTAGAGGTATCTTCTCCAGGAATCGAAAGAGACTTAAGAGACCTAGAAGAAGTAACTAATTCTGTTGGGAAACATGTTTATATTAAAACATATGAAAAATCGATAATCAAAAAGAATTTTATGGTGATATCTTAGCTGTTGAAGGCGAAGAAATTACTGTAGAATACAAAGATAAAGCGAGAGTTAAAAAAATCAACAATTAACTATAGTAAAAATCGCTAAAATTAGATTAGCTGTTAAATTTTAATTATTAAAGGAGAAAGAAAGATGAGCAAGGATTTGCTTAAAGCTATAAAAATTAATTGAACAAGAAAAAAAGGGATTGCAGAAGATATTCTAGTAGAAGCTATTGAATTAGCTTTACTATCAGCATATAAAAAGAACTTTAACGCTGCAAAAAACGTAAGAGTAGATTTTAATAGAACAACTGGTGATTACAAATTTATCATTAGAAAAAGATGTTGTTGAAGAAGTTTACGACGATAGAATTGAATTTGCTCTTGAAGATGCTTTTAAAAAATTAATCCAGCATATGAAGTTGGAGATATTTATGAAGTAGTTGATTTACCAAGTGACTTCGGACGCGTTGGAGCACAAGCAGCTAAACAAGCTTTTATTACAAAGACTTCGTGAAGCTGAAAAAGAAATCCTTTATAAAGAATATATCGAGCACGAAGGTGAAATTCTTTCAGGTACAATAGATAGAATTGATTCTAGATATGTTTATGTTAAATTAGGAAAAATTGAAGCGATTTTAGGTGAAAATGAAAGAGTTAAAGGTGAAACATACGTGCCCCAAACTCCAATTAAAGTCTATATCGCTAAAGTTGATAACCCAACTCGTGGAAGTAAACCACACGTATTAGCTTCAAGATCACATCCTGAATTTATCAGAAGATTATTTGAAATTGAAGTGCCGGAAATTTACAGTGGTACTGTAGAAATTAAGAGCGTATCACGTGAAGCAGGTGAAAGAACTAAATTAGCTGTGTACGCTGAAGATAAAAATATTGATCCTGTAGGAGCTTGTGTAGGTAACAAAGGTGAACGTGTTAACCGTATCGTTGAAGAATTAAACGGTGAAAAAATTGATATCATTACTTGGGATGCTGATCCAGTTAAATTTATTACAAATGCATTAGCTCCAGCTAAAGTAGAAGAGATCAATATTGATGAAGAAGAAAAAAATTGCAAATGTTAAAGTTAAAGATGACCAACTTTCTCTAGCAATTGGTAAAAAGGACAAAAACGTTCGTCTAGCTGCTAAATTAACAGGTTGGAAAAATCGACATAAAAAGCTGCAGAATAGTGGGGTGTTGTTTGTGAAAAAGAAAAAATACCAACAAGAAAAATGTATATTAACAAACGAAATGTTCGCTAAAAAAAGATTTATTAAGAATCGTTAAGAACAAAGAAGGAGAAATTTCTGTAGATCCTACTGGTAAAAAGCAGGACGTGGAGCATATGTAGTAGCTGATTTAGAAGTTATTAAAGCTGCACAGGAAAAGAAACAATTAGAGAAGTTTTTTTCTCTGCATCACCAGAAGTTATGGAACCTATCTATAATGAGGTAATTAGATTAATCTATAGAAAGTCAATTCCACAAAAAAATAATGATAAAAAGCATATAATTTATTAGGTTTAATGCAAAGAGCAGGTAAACTTATTACAGGTGAAGATTTAATCACAAAAAAATTTAAAAAAATAATAAAAATCAAATTGTTAGTTATTGCAGAAGATTGCGGTGTTAATACGAAAAAGAAATTAACAGACAAGGCTAATTTCTACAATGTAAAAATGTATCGAATTTTCTACGATTGAAAAATATTAGTATCGCGATTGGAAGAGATAATCGTGTTGCTGTAGGAATAACTGATGATGGATTTATAAAAATTCAAACAATTATTAGAAGAAGGAGGAAAACAGTAATGAAAAAAAGTCAGAATTTATGAGTACGCTAAAGAAGTAGGAAAAACAATCAAAAGACCTTATTACAGTTTTAAAAGATGCTAATATTGAAGTATCTAATCACATGTCAATGTTAACAGAAGAGGGGTTAGCTAAGCTAGATAGTGTTTTTCAAAAAAACAAGAAAAAGCGGCACAAAACGATCAATCTTCAAATAATGAAGGTAAGAAAAAAATAAAAAAAGAAAAATTAAAAAGAGAAAAACAAAAAAAGCTCAGAAAACAACAACCAGCAATTATTGAAGCCCCATCAGAAGAAACAATTTCAGAAGATACTATTTTAGTTAAAGATGGAATGACTGTTGGTGAGTTATCAGAAGTTCTAAGTGTAGGTTCGACTGAACTTATTAAAAAAATTATTTATGGAACTTAAAAATTATGGCGAATATTAACCAGTCTCTTACTTTAGAGCAAATCGAGTTAATCGCTATGGATTACGGTAAAGAAATCCAAGAAGAAGTTGAAATTAATAAAGAAGACTTAGATCTTTACTTCGAAGTTGAAGATGCTGAAAAAGATCTTAAAGAGCGTGCACCAATCGTAACTATCATGGGACACGTTGACCATGGTAAAACTACATTACTAGATACAATTAGAAATTCAAGAGTAACTGCTGGAGAAGCAGGTGGGATTACACAACATATTGGTGCTTATCAAGTACGTGCGAAAGATAAAAAGATTACATTCTTAGATACACCAGGACACGCAGCCTTCACTACAATGCGTGCACGTGGAGCGAAAATCACAGACGTAACTATCTTAGTAGTTGCTGCAGATGATGGTGTAATGCCTCAAACAATCGAAGCTATTAACCACGCTAAAGCAGCTGAAGTACCAATTATCGTTGCGGTTAACAAAATGGATAAACCACAAGCTAACCCTGACAGAGTTATGAATGAGTTAGTAGAATATGGACTAATCTCAGAAGAGTGGGGTGGAGATACAATCTTTGTACCAATCTCAGCTCTTAAAGGTGAAGGTATTGATGAGTTATTAGAAAATATCTTATTAGTAACTGAAATGCAAGAATTAAAAGCTAATCCAAATCGTCTTGCTTTAGGTACAGTTATCGAGGCTAAACTTGATAAAGGTCGTGGAGCAGTAGCCACATTATTAGTACAAAATGGTAGCTTGAACGTTGGAGATCCACTTGTAGTAGGTAACACATTTGGACGTGTTCGTGCGATGATTAATGATCGTAGCAAAAATATCCAAACAGCTAAACCATCTACACCAGTAGAGATTACAGGTTTACAAGATGTTCCTAACGCTGGAGATCGTTTCGTAGTATTCGGTGATGAAAAAACAGCTCGTCAAATCGGGGAAAAACGTCAACAACAATATATTGAAACTACTCGTCAAGCAAATTCAGCTGTATCATTAGATACATTATTCGAACAAATGAAACAAGGTGAGATGAAAGATCTTAACATTATTATTAAAGCAGACGTTCAAGGTTCTGTTGAAGCTTTAGCTATGTCATTAGCTAAAATTGATGTTGAAGGTGTAAATGTACGTATTATCCATACTGGTGTAGGTGCGATTAACGAATCTGATATTACATTAGCAGTAGCATCTAACGCTGTAGTTATTGGATTTAACGTACGTCCTGATAATAATGCAAAACAAATGGCTCAAACTGAGCAAGTAGATATTCGTCTACACAGCATTATTTATAAAGTTATTGAAGAAATCGAAGCTGCGATGACAGGATTATTAGATCCAGAATTCGTAGAAAAAGTTATAGGTCTTGCAGAAGTACGTCAAGTGTATAAAGTATCTAAAATTGGTACAATTGCTGGTGCTTATGTAACTGAAGGTAAAGTATCACGTGACGGTAAAGTACGTGTAATTCGTGATAGTGTAGTAATTTACGAAGGTGAAATTGACACATTAAGAAGATTTAAAGATGATGTTAAAAGAAGTACAAAGCGGTTATGAATGTGGTATGACTGTTGAAAACTTCAATGATATTAAAGAAGGAGATGTCTTCGAAGTATACATCATGGAAGAAGTAAAAATAGGAGGCAAACTTTATGTCAGAACTTAGAGTTAACAGACTTGCAGAACAAATTAAAAAGAAATTACATATGTATTAGCTACAAAAGTTAAGAATCATGATTTAGGATTTGTTACTGTAACAGAAGTTGCTTTTGACAGGAGATTATTCTCAAGCAAAAGTTTTCTACACTGTTTTAGGTGGAGAACGTGAAAAAGAAAAACAAAAGAAGCATTTAAGAAAAATTAAAGGTTTCGTAAAAAGTGAAGTTGCTAAGAAAATTAAAAATTAGAAAATTTCCGGAACTTATTTTCCAATATGACACTACAGCTGAATATGCCTTACACATTGAAAGTTTAATAGCTAGTGTTAGTAAAAAGGAAAAATAACGAAGAATAATTAGAATAAAAGAGCGACTTAATTACGGTGATGTCTTAATGTCACTTTGATTAAGTCGCCTCAATATGGTTAATTGTATTTTTAAAAATGAATTTGATGTGCTGATTCGATAAGATTATTTTTCGAAATTGTCATATTGAATTATCCCTAATCAATAATTATATTATCTAATTGTTTAAGTTTAAAAGCTTTTTAAGTATAAAGTAATATACAGAGTTTTATAGAATTAAAGAATTAAAGGAGAAAACAATGTTACAAGTAACAAATTTAGGTTTTACGTTTTGCAGATAGAAAGCTATTTGAAGATGTAAATATAAAATTTACAAATGGTAACTGCTACGGTTTAATCGGGGCTAATGGAGCAGGTAAAACAACATTTTTAAAATTATTATCTGGTGAATTAGATTCACAACAAGGGCACGTTTCTTTAGGTAAGGGTGAACGTCTTGCAGTACTTCGTCAAAACCACTTCGCATACGAAGAAAACAGAGTTATCGATGTTGTAATGATGGGACATGAACGTCTTTGGGATGTTATGAACCGTAAAAATGAAATTTATATGAAAGATCCATTTACTGAAGAGGATGGAATCATTGCTGCTGAACTAGAAGGTGAGTTTGCGGAGATGGATGGTTGGACTGCAGAAAGTGATGCAGCACAACTTCTTGAAGGTCTAGGTATTCCTGTTGAATTTCATGAAATGCTTATGGGAGAACTTGATAATGCTATTAAGGTTAAGGTTCTTTTAGCTCAAGCATTATTTGGTAATCCAGATGTACTTCTTCTGGATGAGCCTACCAACGGTCTTGATATTAGTGCAATTAAGTGGTTAGAAGAGTTCTTAATTAACTTTGAGAACACAGTTATCGTAGTCAGCCACGACCGTCACTTCTTAAATAACATTTGTACTCACATTTGTGACTTAGACTTTGGTAAAATCCAACTTTACGTTGGTAACTATGACTTCTGGTACCAATCTAGTCAACTTGCTAGAAGAATGGCAGAAGACAACAACAAGAAAAAAGAAGAAAAAATTAAAGAATTACAAGAGTTTATCGCGCGTTTCTCTGCGAACGCTTCTAAATCTAAACAAGCGACAAGTAGAAAGAAAATGCTTGATAAAATTACTCTTGACGATATTAAACCAAGTAGCCGTCGTTATCCATACGTTCGTTTCACACCAGATCGTGAAATCGGAAATGACTTACTTATCGTTGAAGGTGTAAGCAAAACTGTAGAAGGTAAAGAAGTTCTAAGTAATGTAAGCTTCACTGTGAACCCTAATGATAAAGTTATCTTACTAGGGGACGAAGTTGCTAAAACAACATTACTAAAAATTCTTGCTGGCGAAATGGAACCAGATAGTGGTACTGTTAAATGGGGTATTACAACTTCTAGAAGTTATATGCCAAAAGATAACTCTGAATACTTTGAAGGGTTAAAACTTTCATTAGTAGAATGGCTTCGTCAATACGCTTCTCCTGAAGAAGAAAGCGAAGCATACTTACGTTCATTCTTAGGAAGAATGTTATTCTCTGGTGAAGAAGCGCTTAAACGTGCTCACGTATTATCAGGGGGAGAAAAAATGCGTTGTATGTTATCTAAGATGATGTTATCTAAAGCTAACGTTATTCTTCTAGATGAGCCTACAAACCACCTTGACTTAGAGTCTATTACAGCTGTCAATGAAGGTATTATTGCTTTCAAAGGTTCTGTATTCTTCACATCTCATGACTATGAGTTTATTCAAACAATAGCAAATAGAGTAGTTGAATTAACACCAGAAGGTGCGATCAACAAAGAGATGGATTACGAAAACTACCTAAGATTCAAAGGTATTATAGATTAATAAAAAGAAGGAGATATACTGCTTTGGTATATCTCCTTTAAGTATTGGTATTAAAAAAATTACTTTCTCAAAAACTTGTTTAGTTACTTCGCTGAAAAGCTTCTACTTCTTCTTCTGAAAATCTATTGAATTCTATAGAATCTATATCAAGTAAAAGCTACTACTTTATCATTTTTGATAATTGGAACTACTAATTCACTGTTAGTTGCGCTGTCACATGCAATATGTCCTGAAACTTATGTACATCTTCAACATAAATAGTTTCTCTAGTTGTATAGCAATGTCCACATACACCTTTATTAAAATGGTATTCGAGTACAAGCTACTTTTCCCTTGAAATGGTCCTAAAAACTAAGTTGTTGTTTATTTCATCTAATAAATAGAAACCAACCCAGTTTGTATTTGGTAAGTATTCTTTGTATAAAGCTGAAAGGTTTGATAAATTAGTAACTAAATTATCTTCTCCTGATACTAAAGCAGCCGCTTGACTTATAAATAATTGTTTATTTTCTACTATATTCATTAAATTACCTCGTTAAAAAGACTTTATTATATTTTTCGCATAATAGTAACAAAAAAATAAAGTGATAAGAATAATAGTTTTTAAATAATATTGTTTAGAAAGTTTAGAATCTAATTTATTTATTAATGATTATTTACTATGGTAAAAAAATAACAATAAATAAAAAAATATTTAGTTATTTGCTAGATAAAAATTGAAAAAAATATTAAAAAAATGATTGAAACACTTTGTTTTTGTGATAAAAAAATGGTATAATTTTTGTTAGGTTATTGTATAAATAAACGTAAAAATTAAATATAAAAATTTCAGGGGAAGATATATGACATATATATTTTTATTTGTGTGTATCCTTGTTCTTGGAGGAGTAGTTGCACTATTCGTCTTTAGAAATAGGAAAAAAACAAGATTTATACCCTCTTTTAGTTATGAAAGATGAGCTAGAGAGAGAAACACTATCTGATGATTTGAAAAAGTAAAAGCGCTGGAAATTGCTGGTAAAGCTGAAAAAACTTTATGCTCAATGGGAAAGTGAATGGTACGAAATTCAAAGCATCGATATTGAAAGAACTTGACAGAGATCTTTATAGTGCAGAAACTTATATTGATAAATTTAATTTCAAACGTGCTGATGAAGTAATTATGAACAGTGGTGAATTAATAGCAAATATTAAAGATAGAATCGCTGGAATAAGAAGAGAAATTAAAGAATTAACAGAAGTTGAACCTAGAAATAGAGAACTATATGAAGAAATCGTAGTTGAGTACAAAAGAGCTTAATAGAGAACTATTAGCTAAGCGTCATCAATACGGAGCAGCTGCAGAACAATTTGAACAAAATATCAAAGAAATAGCTCCACAACTTGATGATTTCAAACTTCTAACATCTACTGGTAAGTACATCGAAGCACAAGATAAAATTAATACTGTTAAGGGATTAATTGATAATCTTAAAGAGAGAATGGAAGTACTGCCTGATCTGTTAAAAGAAATTGAAAAAAACTTGTCCAGCTCAAATTCAGTCATTAAGACTTAAAGTTGAGGAAATGGAGAAAAAAAGGATTTAAACTTACTCACTTAGAAATTTCAAGTAAAATTGAAAGTATTGTTTGGCAATTAAGCGATGCTCGTGAAAAAGTTAAATCTGGAGATATTGATCTAATTGAAAACATTCTTGATGGTATTTATGATGTTATCGATGAAGTTTCTAATGATCTAAAAAAAGAACTTGATTATAAAAAAATATATTGAAGAAAAACTATAGAGAGATTACTAATAAACTTGAATTACAAGATAAATTAAACGAAGCTCTATACAATAATATTCAAGAAATCAAAAATAGATACCAAATTTATCAAAAAGATGAAGAAATGGTTGCTAACTACTACGATGAGTTAAGTGATTTACTTGATGTTAAACATGATATTGATGTGTATATTAATAATCAACCGAAATTAAACTATAAAGACTTAAAAAGAAAAAAGTAGAATTATTAGGTCAAGGATTAGAAAAAATCGAAGAAGACCAAACAAATTATTCTAGATACTTAACAAGTCTTCGTGAAGAAGAAGGTCACGCTCGTGAAAAACTTATCTTCATTAACCAAGAAAAAGAAGTTATTAAACGTAAATTAGATAACTCACGTGTTCCAGGATTCAGTGATAGATTTATCGTTTTATATAAAGATGTAACTGATAGTTATAGATACGCTATTGAAGAACTTAAAAAAAGAACCTATCAATATCGATTTACTAAAACGTGCAGTTGCTGAAGCTGAAGAATCACTTGATATTTATTCATCTGAAGTAAATAACATTCTTACTGATATTGAATTAATCGAAAAACTTATTCGTTATGCGAATAGATACAGAAAAAGATAATGTTGAATTCCACCAACAATTAACAGTTGCTGAACAATATTATAGAGAGTATCGTTACAACAAAACTCTAGAAATTATTAGAAATTCTCTAGATAAAGTTGAGCCAGGTGCATACGAAAGAATTAGAAATTCAGTAAAACCTAGATAATAAAAGAAGTCCCTAGTTTTAGAAATAAGACTAGGGCATTTTTTAGTGATAAATATTTAAGAGGAATAATTAAAAACCAGGGAGTGACTCAAAAATCGTGATTTCGTAGAAATCGATTTTGTCGAGTCAACCCCAGTTTATTTTAAATCATATTATTTTCTCTTTAGGTTATAGTAGCCTAAACTAGAAAAAGTAGAATAGTGCTTCGATAGTTGCTATAAAGAAAGTAGTAGGTAGGGAAGTGTAATATGAAAGAGTAATCCCTGCCCATGTACCAATTAACGCGAACGATATTGATATTGCTATCATTAGACCTACTTTATTAGTAAGATATCTTGCTGCACTAGCAGGAACTGTTAGTAGGACGAACATTAATAATGCTCCTACTACAGGTACTGTGATACTTGTGGCAACTGAAAGTAAAAACTAAGAAAAATATTGAAATAAATTTTTCCGTTAAGTCCTAATGCTTTTGCCCCAATCGCATCAAATGAATCGAATTTTATTTTTCTGTAAAAGATAGAAAGTAGCAGTATTACAGCAAGTGCTAGTGTAAATATTAATTTTTACATCGTCTCTTGTTATAGAAACAACACTACCAAATAGTATGTTGTTAACATAGCTTAGTACTTTTTAGGTGTTAATGATAAGAATAATAATCCTAAGCCTAAGAATATTCCTAACATTACACTTACTGTCGCCTCACGTCTAAATGCTTTCACACTTAGATGTCCAACTAAATATGACATTGTGACAGTGAAAATTAATAATCCGTAAATTGGATTTATACCTAAGAAAAACAGCGAAAGCTGCTCCTGCGAATCCGACATGAGATAGGGTATGTGAGATAAATGACATATTTCTAGCCATTACAAACACACCGATATAACCTGCCATTATTGCAACAATTGTACCAGCTATAAAAGCATTTTGCATAAAATCATAATTAAACATGGTTGTTATCTCCTACATAGTGTTTTGCATAGTTTTTAGATTATTTTTTTCTATATTGTAATCTTCTATACTAATAAATTTAAAGCAACCTTCTTCTAGATAAAGTATTTTATCAATGTATTTTTTTCGTCAAGGAGTGAAAGTTCATGTGTTATACATAAAGTAATAATGTTTTTCTTTCTTTTGTAATTTCTTTTTACTAAAGTCATACATTCGATTTCACTAGTTTTATCAAGGTTAGATGTAAATTCATCAAGAAGCAATAAGTTTGGTCTATTTACCAATGCTTGTGCTAAAAAAATACACGTTGTTTTTTTCTCCACCTGAGAGAGTACCTATAGATTTATTTTTGAAGTTTTTAGAGAATTTGTTAGTTCTAATGCTTCTTTAATGCTTTTTTTTCTTTTTTTACTAAGCCATGGAAGAAATCCTTTTTGAATAGGAAGTGATACAAAAGTCTGTAGCAGATAGAGGAAGTTCTTCATCTATTTGTCTGAACTGAGGAACATATCCAAGAGTTGGATTTTCTCCAACAAGTGTAATCTGGCTAGTTTTATTTAATTTTTTTCTAGAATGTTGTTTAATAATGTAGTTTTACCAACACCATTTTTTTCCAACAACAGCAACAACATCTCCTGAAGTTACAGAAAAATGTAATGTTATCTAATATTGTCTTATCTCCTATTGAATAAGTGAGATTTTTTTATTTTAAGTTCAGCCATAAAAATCTCCTAAGTAAATTTAAAATTTTATTTTTAATATAAAAAGAAGAGATACGATTTAGAATCTCTTCTTTATATTATACTACATATTTATAATATGTGAAGACTAATTTTTAATCTTCGTATTAATGTTTATGTTCTTTTTCGTGATCGTGGTCATGATCATGATCTTTGTCATCGTGAGAATGACTGTGAGAGTGTCCTTCATGAGAATGACCTTCGTGTCCGTGATCATGAGAGTGTCCTTCATCAGCACCTTCAACATGATAAGCTTTTTCACCAGCTCCACCATTTAAAAATTTCTTCAAGTTTATTGTATTGATCTAACATCCACTCGATGTAAGTTTTACCATCAGGTTGAGTTTCTGTTACATTAAGTACCGGAACTTTATTTTGTTCAGCTAGACTAATTAATCCTTCGATAGTTTTTATTAGTTGTTTGAACATTGTTGATGATTAATGAAATTTGTTTAGATTTAATTTGTTCTTGAATAGCTTTTTAAATCTTGAGGTGCAGGGTCATTTCCTTCTTCAGTAGCTTGAGCTAGTTTTTAACTTGGTCTGTTGTTTTGAATCCTAGAGCATCAACTGCATATTCAAAAACTGGTTCAGTTGTTAATACTGATTTTCCATTTGCTTTATCTTTTAAAAGAATTAATTTTATCAGTAATTTTTTTGAAAGTTCTTTTTTTGTAGTTATCTCTATTTTTCATAGAAATCTTTATTAGCAGAATCTTTTTCAGATAAGACTTTAGTAAGTTCGTCTGCAACTTTACTCATTACTTCTGGGTTGTACCAAATGTGTTCATTATCTCCATCTTTAAGACCTAGTAATTTAGCACCGTCAATTTTTTTAATGTCTTTACTATTAGCAGTTAGTTTTTCGAACCAAGAATCGTACCCACCACCGTTTAAGATAGCGATGTTAGAATCAGCAACAGTTTTAGCATCTTGAGCAGTTGGTTCAAAATCGTGTGGATCTACCGAAGTAGAAGTTATAATAGAAGAAACTTCTGCTTTATCTCCTGCTATACTTTTTGCTACTTCTGCATAAAAGTTTACTGAAGTAACAATTTTCGTTTTATTTCCAGAGTTTGTAGCTCCAGAATTAGTTTTGCTTGAACATCCGACTAAAAAGTAGGGCGAACGCAGCAACAACTGATATTAATTTTAAAAATTTATTCATTTGTAATATTCCTCCGTTATTCGTAATTATTACGTTCTAATAAATTATAATACTACTTTATAAAAATCAAGTTCTTAAACGAAATAATTTTTGATTAAAGTGAAAAAATTAGAAATAATTTTCATAATATGTACATATATATATAGAAGAATGATTAATAAGAATTAGTTAAAAAAATATTTAATATTATTATAGAAGATAATTGTTAGTAGGATTTTTATTAAAAATACTTGATTTTTAGTTGGTAATGCTATATAATTAATAAAGTTGAGTAAAAATCAACAAAAATATAACACACGACATTTGAGTAGCTGCTCGGTGCATTTATGTTTGCAGTAAGCTTAGAGAATGTCGGAGGAAAAACTAAGGAGGAAAAATAACTATGGCAGTTATTTCAATGAAACAATTATTAGAAGCTGGTGTACACTTCGGTCACCAAACAAGAAGATGGAACCCTAAAATGGATAAATACATCTTCACAGAAAGAAACGGTATCTACATTATCGACTTACAAAAAAACAGTTAAGAAAGTTGATGAAGCATACGAATTCGTAAAATCAGTAGCTGATCAAGGCGGAAAAAAATGTTATTCGTAGGTACTAAAAAAACAAGCACAAGATGCTATTAAAGAAGAAGCTGAAAAGAAGTGGTCAATACTACATCAATCACCGTTGGTTAGGGTGGAACTTTAACTAACTACAAAAACTATTAAAGGACGTATTGACAGAATCGCTGAAATCGAAAAATGGAAGCTGATGGAGTATTCGAAGTACTACCTAAAAAAAGAAGTTATCGAATTAAGAAAAGAATACGATAAATTAGTTAAATTCTTAGGTGGAATTCGTGAAATGAAAGGTATGCCAGATGCAATCTTCGTAGTAGATCCTAAGAAAGAGCACAATGCAATTGCTGAAGCTAAAAATTAGGAATTCCTGTAGTAGGTATCGTAGATACAAACTGTGATCCAGATGATGTTGATTACGTAATCCCTGCAAACGACGATGCTATCCGTGCAGTTAAATTATTAACAGCTAAAATGGCAGACGCTTTTGTAGCTTACAACGAAGGTAACATCGAAGAAACTGAAGAAGTTTCTGAAGAAGTAGAAGCAACTGAAGAATAATTTTAGATTATAAAACAAATAAAAATATTAATAATAAAAATAACGGAGGCAAATCAAAATGGCACAAATTACAGCTAGTTTGGTAAAAGAATTAAGAGAACGTACTGGTGCTGGTATGATGGACTGTAAAAAAGCACTAACTCAAACTGATGGAGATATCGATGCAGCAATCGACTACCTAAGAGAAAATGGTATCGCTAAAGCAGCTAAAAAAGCTGACAGAATCGCTGCAGAAGGTCTTTCTTACATCGAAGTTAAAGGTAACAAAGCTGTTATCTTAGAAATCAACTCAGAAACTGACTTCGTTGCTAAAAACGAAAAATTCGTTGCTTTAGTAAAAAATGTTGCAGAAGCTATCTTAGCAGCTGAACCAAAAACTTTAGAAGAAGCTCTTCAAGTAGAAGCTCAAGGTGGAACTGTTGAAGCAGTAATTAACGAAGGTATCGCTACAATTGGTGAAAAACTTTCATTAAGAAGATTTGAAGTTGTAACTAAATCTGATGCTGATGCATTTGGTGCATACTCTCACATGGGAGGAAGAATTGGTGTTCTTACTCTTGTTGAAGGAAGCACTGATGAAGAAGCAGCTAAAGATGTTGCAATGCACATCGCTGCTTTAGCTCCTAAATACTTAGACGAAAGCGAAGTACCAGCTGATGTACTTGAGCACGAGAAAAAAGTATTAACTGAGCAAGCATTAAACGAAGGAAAACCTGCTAACATCGTTGAAAAAATGATCGTTGGAAGAATTAACAAATTCTTAGAAGAAATCACAGTTGTTAAACAAAAATTCGTTAAAGACGATAGTTTCACTGTTGAAAAATTCGTAGCATCAAAAGGTGGAAAACTTGCTAAATTCGTACGTTACGAAGTTGGTGAAGGTATCGAGAAAAAAGAAGATAACTTTGCTGAAGAAGTAATGAGCCAAGTTAACGCTAGCAAATAATAATTCTCTATTTAATATATTTTATTAAAAGAGGTTAAGCACACACTTCTTGTGTGTGCTTTTTAAAAATTAGTATAGTAGAAACAATAATGTCTGTAATTTACTAGGAGGATAAAAATGGCTACTAAATATAAAAAGAGTTTTATATAAGTTAAGTGGTGAAGCACTAGCAGGTGGAAAAAGGATTCGGTATTGATTCTGAAGTTGTTACAAAAAAATAACTCTCAAATCGTAGAGGTAGTAAAACAAGGGGTAGAGGTTGCTATTGTTGTTGGTGGAGGAAATATTTGGCGCGGAAAAACTGGTGAAGAACTAGGGATGGAACGTGCTACAGCTGACTCAATGGGGATGTTAGCTACAGTTATGAACTCATTAGCATTACAAGATTCATTAGAACAGAAAGGTGTTGATACTCGTGTATTAACTTCTGTTGAAATGAAAGCAATGGCTGAACCATATATTAGAAGACGTGCAATTAGACACTTAGAAAAAGGTCGTGTTGCTATATTTGCGGCTGGAATTGGAAATCCATATTTCTCAACAGACACAACAGCTGCATTACGTGCAAAAGAAATTGGTGCTGAAGCTATTTTAATGGGTAAAAATGGAGTAGACGGTGTTTACTCTGCTGATCCAAAACTTGACAGTACAGCAACTAAATATGATAAGTTATCATACATGGATATTATGAACAAAGGGTTAACAATAATGGATTCTACAGCAATTACATTCTGTATGGATAATCACCTGCCAATTATTGTCTTTTCAATAGATGATGCAGATAATATTGTTAAAGTTGTTTCTGATTCAAATTTAGGAACAATTATTGAATAAAATTTATATTAGGAGTTTACAATTATGCCTGAACAAATTATGAATAATTTAAACGAAAGAATGGAAAAAGCAATTGCTAGTTTACGTCGTGAATTAGCATCTATCAGAGCTGGAAAAAGCTAGTGCAGCTGTTTTTAGATAGATTAACAGTTGATTACTATGGTGTACCAACTCCGATTAATCAAGTTGCAGGGGTTTCTGTACCAGAACCTAAAATGCTTGTAATTTCTCCATATGAAAAGACTTTATTAGGAGATATTGAAAAAGCTATTCAAGCATCTGATTTAGGATTAAATCCAGCTAACGATGGAACAGTAATTCGTATCGTATTCCCAGCTTTAACTGAGGAACGTCGTAAAGAACTTGCTAAATTAGTAGGTAAAGAATCTGAAGGAGCTAAAGTTGCTGTACGTAATGTTCGTCGTGATGCAATGGATGCTATGAAAAAATTAGAAAAAGCTTCTCAAATTACTGAGGATGATCTAAAAGGATATTCTGATGATATTCAAAAAGTTACTGATAAATTCGTAGCTGAAATCGATAAAGTAACAAAAGAAAAACAAGACGAGTTAATGAGTGTATAATAATATGGAAATGACAGAAGTTATTGCTAAAATTAATTCACTTAATGCTACGAAAAAAAGAACGTGAATTAACTGCTGAGGAAGCAGAAGAATTAGCTAAATATAGACAATTATATTTACAGAATTTTAAAGCTAATATGAGAAACATATTAGATAATACAAGAGTAATTAATGAAAATGGAGAAGATATAACTCCCTAAGAAGAAAGGAAATTAACAATGAGTGCAACTGCAGTTATAATTTTAGTTGGAGCAATTTGTTTACTTGTCGGTGTTGTTGGAGGTTTCTATCTAGCAAGACGTAATTTCATGAACTACATGGAAAAATCCTCAAATTAACGAAGATATGGTTATGAGTATGATGAGTCAAATGGGACAAAAACCATCTCGTAAAAATCAATCAAGTTATGAGCAACATGCAAAAAGCGCAAAAAAACAAGCGCAAAAAAACAAATGAAAAAAATAATTTAAATAAAACAGATGTGTAATAATACTGCACATCTGTTTTTTTCATTTATTATTGTATAAAATCTTTTTCAATTGACGATTTAATTTCTAAAAATGTTTCCTGTAACAGGGTGTGGGAAAACAACTTTTAATGCTCCTAAATACATTTTTCGTATTTATAGCTGTCTTTTTGAATATAATTTATCTCCTATTATTGGAACACCTAAAGAAGATAAATGGACTCGAATTTGGTGAGTTCTACCTGTTTCAAGAGAGATAAGTACTGCAAATCTATTTTGATCTAATTTACTGCATTCAAGTATATTAGTAACAGCATTCTTTCCGTTTCTAGTTACAGTCATTTTGTTTTTTTCTCTTTACTATCTCTGCCTATATTAGTATTAATAGTTTGTGGTTTAATATTGTTTTTATTAATGCTGTATAGTAACGTTTAATTACTCTTTGTTCAAGCATTTGGTCTAGTTTAGCTTTTATTAGAGGTGTTTTTGCTAGAATTACCAATCCACAAGTATCTATATCAAGTCTATGAATAGGTTCTAGATAGTTATAATCCGCTATTAAATAATTAACTAGAGTATCATTTTCATCTTCTATATCATTTGGATGAGTTTTAATACCGAATGGTTTTGATACGATAAGAACATAATCATCCTCGTATTCTTTGTTTATTGTAGCGGCTGTGTTTGATAAGTACTTAGATGTCGCTAAATCTATATTTACTTCTAGTGTATCATTTGTAAATAAACTTGATGTTAAATCCGCTTCTTTTTCCATTAACTTTAATCGTTTTCTTTTATCATGATGACTTTGCATTCTAATAGTATGTATATTCTTTTTTTGACACTTTTAAAAAATTGACTTAAATAACCCTCAACTGATGTGAAGGGCTGTAGTATTTTAAATTTCATTATGGTACCTTGATTTCTTTCTTATATTAATAGTACCATTATATACTAAAAACGTTAAGATAATAAAGAATAATAAGCTTTTTATTGAGAGAATTTATAATTATTAAAAAGTTGAAAAATAAGGCGATTTTTAACTTGATTTTTAACTTTAAAAATATAGTATTATATAACTTGTGATTTAATCATACTAAACAAAGAGTTTATTATTAATAAACTTAAATAACGATAAGTTTACTAATAGTAAACTGTATTAACGTTTTGTTAGATAATAATAAACAAAAATTAACTAAAAAGTTATATATTGTTAAACAATATTAACTTCTTAACTATAGAAAGGAGAAGTTATGTATTCTATAGGTGAAAGATTAAAAAGACTTCGAATTCAAAAAAACCTCACTCAAGAAGAATTAGGTGAGCGTACTGATCTTAGTAAGGGGTATATATCTCAAGTTGAGCGTGATTTAGCATCGCCATCAATGGAAACTTTTTAATATACTCCAAGTTCTTGGATGTGCTCCTAAAGATTTTTTTGATAAGGAGAGTACTAGTCAGAAAGTATATTATTCATTAGAAGACCAAACTAGTTATGAAGAAACTGATGAAGGATATAAACTTACATGGTTGGTTCCAGAATCAAATGAGAAAGAGATGGAATCACTTATATTGAAACTTGATAAAAATAGTAACTATAAAACATTTGATCCTTCTGAATCAGAAACATTATGCTATGTACTGAAGGGGAAATGTAAATTAAGATTAGGTGATGAGGAGTTTATAGCTTCTACTCATGAAAGTTTTTATTTTTTTAGCTACGTCAGAACATAGAATATCAAATCCATTTGATGAAGAATGTGAAGTGTTAATTGTAGCGACTAATTCGTATTTATAAGGAGAAAAATAATGGCAAATATTGTTGAATTTAAAAATGTATCAATGTCTTTTGGTAATACACATGTATTAAAGAATATTGATTTAGAAATAGAAAAAGGAAAAATTCTATACATTACTTGGACCAAGTGGATGTGGTAAAAAGTACAATTTTAAAAATTAATTGGTGGATTTTTAAGTCCAACATCAGGTGATGTACTACTTGATGATAAAGTAGTGAATGATTTACCTGCGAATAAGAGACATGTAAATACTGTGTTCCAGGATTATGCATTATTCCCACACATGAATGTATTTGAAAATGTTGCTTTCGGATTAAAAATTAAAAATGAAAAGAAAGAAGTAATTAATAAAAAAGTAAAAAAAGCTCTTAAGCAAGTTAACTTAGCTGGTTTTGAAAAATCGTGATATAAGTGAGATGAGTGGTGGACAAAAACAACGTGTCGCTATAGCTCGTGCAATTGTTAATGAACCTGAAATTATCCTGCTAGATGAATCACTTTCAGCGCTTGATTTAAAACTTCGTCAAGAGATGCAATATGAACTTCGTGAACTGCAACAACAAACAGGAATTACGTTTATCTATGTAACTCACGATCAAGAAGAAGCACTAGCAATGAGTGACTATATCTTCGTAATGAATCATGGGAAAATTGAACAAAGTGGTACACCAACTGATATTTATGATGAGCCAGTAAACCGTTTTGTTGCTGATTTTATTGGTGAATCTAATATTGTTAATGCTGTTATGTTAGATGACTATTTAGTTGAAATCTATGGTAAACAGTATGAATGTGTGGATGCTGGTTTAGATAAAAATAAACGTGTAGAAGTAGTTATTCGTCCAGAGGACTTAGAGATAACAAGTGCTGATAAAGGTAAAATCAGTGTAGTAGTAGATACTCAGTTATTTAGAGGAGTTCACTATGAAATCTGTTGTTTAGATGATCAATACAATGAATGGATTGTCCACTCTACAAAACAAGCAAAACCAGGTGCAGCTGTAAGTTTAAACTTTGATCCTGAAGCGATACATATCATGGTGCCTGGAGAAACTGAAGAAGAATTTGATGCTCGTCTTGAATCATATGAAGAGGAGGAATAAAAATGTTTAATAGAAAAAAACACGTTCATTTTTTTATGATTCCATATGTAATGTGGATGTTACTTTTTGTAGTATTTCCAATATTGCTTATCTTCTATCATTCATTTAGAGATATTGATGGTAATTTTACACTTGAAAATTATAAGATATTTTTTAGTAGCACATATGTATTAATGACATTATATAGTTTCTGGTATGCGTTTTTAATTACACTTATATGTTTAGTAATTAGTTATCCATTAGCATTTGCTATTAATAAAAGTAAACATAAAGAATTATTACTTCTATTAATTATCTTACCTACATGGATTAATATCCTATTAAAAACTTATGCGTTCTTAGGATTATTTGGTGAATATGGAACAATTAATAGTTTCTTAGAGTATATTGGTATAGGTTCTCAAAGTTTACTATTTAATTCATTTAGTTTTATTTTTTTGTATCAAGTTACATATTCTTACCATTTATGTTATTACCTATTTATAACTCGGTTTCTGGTATGAATAAGAACTTAATAGAAGCGTCTTATGATCTAGGTGCAGATTTTAAAACTACATTCTTAAAAATAATATTACCATTAAGTATAAATGGTGTTAAAAACAGGTATTCAGGTAACATTTATTCCAGCTCTGTCATTATTCATGATTACTCGACTTGTTGCTGGGAACAAAAATTATCAACTTAGGAACAGCTATTGAAGAACATTTCTTAGTTACTCAAAAACTGGGGAGTAGGTTCAACAATCGCAGTATTCTTAATAGTAGTAATGGGGATTATAATGGTTCTTACAAATACTAAAAGACAAAACTAATTTTGAGGTAGAAAAATAATGAAATTAACTTCAAAAAAATATTTAGGGGTTATCTTTTGCAATATTATACATACCTCTAATTTACTTAGCATACTACTCATTTAACTCAGGTAAGACAATGATCGATTTCGAAGGATTTTCTTGGAAACATTATGTTGATTTATTTAAAAATACACGTATGATGGTTATTGTAATTAACACAATTGTTGTTGCATTACTTTTTGTGGATTATTTTCTGCTATTTTTTTGGAACATTGGGTGCATTAGGTATATATTCTTTAAAAATCAAATAAGCAGAAAAATTCTTTCTTAGTAGGGAATAATATTCTTATTGTAAGTCCCGACGTTATCATTGGATGTTCATTCTTATTAATGTTTACATTTATTTCTAAGCACACAGGGTTAGACACTATTCAAGGATTCTGGTCTGTATTATTATCACATATCGCATTTAGTATACCTATTGTTGTTTTAATGGTATTACCTAAACTATATGAAATGCCTAGAACTATGGTGGATGCAGCAATTGACCTTGGAGCAACTTATCCTCAAGTACTAAGTAAGATTGTAATTCCTTATATTACACCAGGGATTTGGGGCAGGATTCTTTATGGGATTAACTTATTCATTAGATGACTTTTGCAGTAACATTCTTTGTTACAGGTAATGGATTCCAAACACTTTCTGTTGAAATTTACTCAATGGCTCGACAAGGAATTAACTTTACAGATTAATGCTTTATCTACAGTTTTAACTATCTTTGTTGTTGTAGCAGTATTAATTTATTATGTAATCAATACTAGTAAATTAAAAAGGGAGGTAAGATAATATGAAAAAATTACTTATTTCTGCAATTTCAATCTTAGTTATCTGTTTAGGTTTACTTTATAGTCGCAATTTTCATAGATAGTTCAAATAGTGGTGATAAACAAACTTTAACAATTTTCAACTGGGGAGAATATATTGATCCAGATTTAATTAAAAAGTTTGAAGAAGAAACTGGAATTTCAGTAGTATATGAAACGTTTGACTCTAACGAGGCTATGCTTACAAAAAAATTCAAGCAGGTTCTACACCTTACGATATAGTTATTCCATCTGATTATATGATTAAAAAAATGAAAAAGCTAAATCTACTTAAGAAATTAGATCATAGTAAAATTGAGGGCTTTTGAAAAATATTGAAGAACAATTTAGAAATAAAAAGTTTTGATCCAAACAATGAATTTTTCAATTCCTTATTTCTGGGGAACTCTAGGAATACTTTTTATGATAAAACTAAAGTTCCTGAAGATCTTAAATTTGAAAAATGGAATGACCTATGGGATGCACGTTTAGAAAAATAATATTTTATTAATTGATGGTGCACGTGAAATGATGGGAATTGCTCTTCAATCAGAAGGAAATTCTGTAAATGATACTAATGAGGTAAACCTTAACCTAGCAGAAAGAAAATTAGAGTTACTTCACCCAAATATTAAAGCAATTAACTCTGATGAGAAGAAAAATGCTTATGATTAACAATGAAGCATGGGTATCGGTAGTTTTCTCGGGAGATGCTAAATCAATTATGGAAGAAAATGAAAATATGGTTTATGCATTACCTAAAGAAGGTACTAACCTATGGTTTGACAATATAGTAATACTGAAAAACTTCTAAAAAATGAGGATGCAGCATATAAATTTATTAACTTTATGTTAAAAACCTGAAAATGCAGCGAAAAAAACTCTGAATTTATCGGCTATGCAACTCCTAATGCTAAAGCTAAAGAATTGTTATCAGAAGAAACAACAAGTGATGAACAATTTTATCCAGATTTAGAAAGTTTTGGAAATAGAGCTGAAGTATATGAAGACTTGGATCCAAAAATGATTCAATTCTACAATGATCTATTCTTAAAATTCAAAAATAAATAATAGAAAATAAAATAAAACGAGATTATCGAATTTTTGATAATCTCGTTTTATTATTAAAAGCCACTAACTTTTAACTCTTCAGTTTTAAAATGTAACGTTTTTTCCAGAACCAATGTACATAGCTTTAAACTTCCATGTAGAATTAGGTTTTAGGTCGTTGACGTTTGCTAAGCATCCCTCAACTTTATTACCATTTGCATCGTAGGCTGGAATTGTAACTTGAACATATGATTTCTCTTTGTCAGTATTGTTTTTAACACACCTGTTACATAGCTAGAAAAAGAATCTTTCTCTATATTTAATTCAGAAACTTCATATTTAGCTTTTTGAGTTTCTTGAGTAGAACTTTTAACTTCGACATCTTTTTCTTATTACCAGTTGATTGCTGAATAATTAATATAAGTACAATTGCAGCTAAAAACTATAAACCAAAAATCTTTTTATAGATAGGTTTTTGAATATATACATTTCCATCTTGATCTGTAATTTTCTTTGACATAATAACTCCTCCATAAAATTTTTATACTATTATATATATATATATATATATATAGTCAAGGAAAAACACAATTCAACAGTAATTTTTATGGAATCTATATGTTAGGTATATCCACCTTTTTACTGATAGAAATTTCAGTGAGGAGAGTTTTTGTAAGTTTTGACCATCGTTGTTTTGTTGATGTATAATATAATTGAAAAAAATAAAATAGCTAAGTGAAGTACAAAAAAAGGGGTGCATTACTATGAAAACAAGTACAGCAATTTTGCTGATGTTACCTTGTGAAATCTTAATTATATCGTCTATTCTTTTACCTAGTGAGTATATAGAGTATGCTGTAGCTCTTATAATGTTTTATATTGCAGGTGTATTATTTGTTATAGCCAAATATATTCTAAGAGGGACAATGCTCATTTAATTAGTGGTATCAGTATAAGTTATGAAGAAGCAAAGTTACCAGAAAAATATTGAAAAAGTATGCAAAGGATAGTAAAATAACTGGGAGAATATTACAGATAGTGAGTATAATTTGTTTTGTTGTGGGAATATATTTTGTTGTAACTAAATAGCTAACAAAAAAGACTAAGGGATTATTCTTAGTCTTTTGTTTTTGTAAAAAATATAGAGTAGTGTACTTTACTAATAATGTGTCTGCTCTGCTATCTTTTACTATTAGTACTGTCGAAAAATATGGTATAATTAATGGGTTAAAATAATTTAGGAGGTTTGTATGTTTCAAGCATTATATAGGAAATATCGACCACAAAACGTTTTAATGATATAGTTGGTCAAAATCATATAGTTTCTGTGTTGAGAAATGCGATTGACAAAAGATCAAATAAGTCACGCCTATTTATTTTATGGATCAAGAGGAACTGGTAAAAACCTCTATAGCGAAGATATTTGCTAATGAGGTTAATGGTAATGAAATATATCAGAAAGAAAATGTTGACATAATTGAAATAGATGCAGCTAGTAACAATGGTGTTGATGAAGTTCGTGATATAAAAGAAGCTATTAAATTTCTACCAACTGAAGGTAAATATAAAGTCTATATCATAGATGAAGTACATATGCTAACGACTGCTGCGTTTAATGCATTATTAAAAACGCTAGAGGAACCACCAGCACATGTAATCTTTTATACTTGCTACAACTGAAATTCATAAAAATACCTGCAACAATTTTATCAAGATGTCAAAGATTTGAGTTTAAAAATTTATCTCAAGAACAGTTAATTGATAGATTAAAAATATATTGCAAAAAGAAGAAAAATTTAGTTATTGAAGAAGCTGCGATAGAGAAAAATTGCTACACTTGCTAAAAGGTGGGTTAAGAGATGCGATTAGTATTTTTAGACCAAGTTTCTAATTATGCTGAAGAGATAACTTTGAATCATATATTAGAAGTGACTTCATCAATAAGTGAAGATGATATATTAGAATTTTATAGAGGTTTATTACAGGGAGATGTTACAAAATCACTATTAAAAATATAATGAATTTGTAGCATCAAGCAAAAAGATACTAAGTTACTGCTAATGACTTAATAAATGTAACTAGAGATATAGTAGTATATAAAAATTTAAAAGATACTAAGCACACTGTTTATAATGTTGAAAAGAATTGCTACAGAAATAGATAGTGTAGGTTTTGATTATTTTTATAAAAATAATTGAGTATCTATCTCAAACAGAACAGCACATTAGATTTTCTACTGAATATATGAGTTATATGCAAATTTGTATAGTAAAAATATGTTCTGAAAGAAGAAGGTACAGATCAAAAATAACTCAGCTAACGATAGTATACAAAAATTCTGTGTCTGGTACAAGAAATATTGAGTTAGAAAACAGAGTAAAACTATTAGAAGACAAGTTATTCAAATTAAAAACAGAACTGAAAAATATTACGGAACTATCTCAAAATAACAGTATCCAAAATAGTACAAATAGTAATACACTTCAAAAATGCTGGTGTACTTAATACACCAAAAGAAGAAATTAAAGAAGTAATAATAAAAGATAAAAGTAAGATTATCAAACTTATACAGGATTCAAATCCTAATCTTACAAACTATGCATCTAATGTATTTATAAAAAAATAATTAATGAGAGTTTGAACACAAATAATCCAGAAGTAACTACTATGAGAGATTTATTTAAGTCATGTAAACTTATAGCCTCTTCAAAAAGAAGGTGGTTTATTAGTATTTAATGAAATGGATAATATGGTTAAGATGGCTCCAAATTCTAAATATAAAAAGTATTTAGAAAGTTTATTTAAGAGATTCATTGGTGTCGAGTATGAAATATATACAATACAAGATCATCAATATGAAATACTAAAAGGATGAACTAGATAATCCAGTACAAGAAGTACATGAAGAAAAAGATGAAGTTGAAGAAAAAACTTAACAAAAATAGATGAATTATTTGGTGATATTATTATAGAAACTGAATAGGATGAAAAATATCTATGTAATAAAATGAAATAATTTGAAATGAATTGCAAATTATTGACAAGTTGTGAAAATTTTAAATAGAATTATAATATAATTAGACATTAGGAGGAAATATTATGCGCGGAATGGGAAATATGCAACAAATGATGAGAAAGATGCAAAAATGCAAAAAGATATGCTAGAGGCCCAAGAAGGATTAAAAGATCAAACAGTTGAAGGAACTGTATCAGGTGGTATGGTTACTGCTATTGCTAATGGTGATGGTAAAATTTTAGATATTAAAAATTAAAGAAGAAGTAGTTGATCCAGAAGATATCGAAATGCTTCAAGATTTAGTGTTAACAGCAGTAAATGATGCATTAGAAAAAAATCAACTAAACTAAAAGAAGAAACATTAGGTAAATTTACAAACGGATTAAGTATCCCAGGTCTATAAGATGCAATATCCAAAACCAATTTTAGATTTAATAGAAAGTTATTCTTTATTACCAGGAATAGGGAAGAAGACAGCTGTAAGATTGGCTTTTCACACTTTAAAAATGAATGATAATGATATTAAAAACTTTGCAGACAGTTTAGTAAATCTTAAAGAAAAATTAACTAATTGTGAAGTGTGTGGAAGACTTAGTGAAGAACATGTATGTGATATTTGTTCGGATCCTGGTAGAGATAAGTCGACTATTTGCGTAGTTGCCAATGATAATGACCTAGTTGCTATGGAGAATATGCAACAATATAGGGGAGTATATCATGTGCTTGATGGGTTAATTTCGCCGATGGATGGAATTGGTCCGTTAGATATTAATATAAAAATCCCTTTTTGAAAGAGCACAAGATGAAACAGTAAAAAGAGATTATTCTTGCTACAAATTCATCTCCTGAAGGTGAAGGAACAGCAAGTTTTATTTTCGAGATATTTAAAAAAATACAGATATAAGAGTTACTAGAATAGCTCAAGGTATTTCTTTCGGTAGTGATATCGAATACGTGGATGAGGTTACTTTATCAAGAGCTATATCTGGTAGAATAGAATTATAATTTAGAGGACATTTTATGTCACAAAAATCAGTTAACGCGATAAAAGTTTTAGGGTGTTGATGCGATTAATAAAAGCAAAAATCAGGACACCCTGGAGTAGTAATGGGTGCTGCACCGATGGCTTATTCTTTATTTACTAAACATTTAAGAGTAAACCCTAAGAAAAACAGATTGGATAAATAGAGATAGATTCGTATTATCAGCAGGACACGGATCAATGTTATTATACTCATTATTACACTTATCAGGATTTGAAGATGTATCTTTAGAAGAAGTTAAAAACTTCCGTCAATGGGGATCTAAAACACCAGGACACCCTGAGTTTGGACACACTAAAGGTATCGATGCTACAACAGGACCACTTGGTCAAGGTATCTCAACTGCAGTTGGTATGGCTTTTAGCGGAAAGATACTTAGCAGCTAAATATAATAAAGAAGGATATGATCTATTTGATCACTATACTTATGTAATTTGTGGTGATGGGGATATCATGGAAGGTGTTGCTTCTGAAGCATCAAGTTTTGCTGCAGTTCAAAAATTAAATAAACTTGTAGTATTATACGATTCAAATGACATTTGTTTAGATGGTGAAACTAAAGATGCATTCTCAGAAAATGTGCGTGCTAGATATGAAGCATATGGATGGAATACAATTCTAGTTGAAGATGGTGCAAGTGTTGAAGTGGTTAACGCAGCAATTGAACAAGCTAAAAAATCTGACAAACCAACATTAATCGAAGTTAAAACTATTATCGGAGCTGGTTCTCCAAATAGACAAGGAACAAATGGGGTTCACGGAGCTCCGTTAGGTGAAGAGGAAACTGCATTATTTAGAAAAGAAATCGGTTGGGAGAATGAACCATTCGATATTCCAGCGGATGTATATGCTGACTTTAAAGTTAATGTTGCAGACCGTGGAGAAGGTGAATACGCTAAATGGGAAAAATTATATGCTGATTATAAAGCAGCATACCCTGAGTTAGCAAAAGAATTAGAAGAAGTTCTATCTCGTGAAGATATTAAACGTCTATCTAAAGAGAGTTTCTCATTCAAAAATGTAGGAGAAGCACAAGCAACTCGTAACTCTTCTCAAGATGCTATTAACAGTGTTGCGGCAGTATTACCTACATTCTTCGGAGGTTCAGCTGACCTTTCTCACTCTAATATGACATTTATTAAAGGTGATAACTTACAAGATGATGCTCACAGAACAGAACGTAATGTTCAATTCGGTGTTCGTGAATTTGCAATGGCAACAGTATTAAATGGATTAATGCTACATGGTGGTGTACGTGTATTTGGTGGTACATTCTTCGTATTCTCAGACTATCTAAAAGGTGCGTTAAGATTATCAGCATTACAAAACTTACCGGTAACATATGTATTCACGCATGATAGTATTGCAGTAGGTGAAGATGGTCCGACTCACGAACCAATCGAACACTTAGCATCATTAAGAACAATACCAAATACTTATGTATTCAGACCAGCTGATGCAACTGAAACACAAGCAGCTTGGTACTTATCACAAAAAACTAACGATAGACCAACTTCAATTGTTCTAACTCGTCAAAACTTGCCAATCTTAGAAAATTCTTCATTCGAAAAAGTTGCTAAAGGTGCATACGTTGTTTATGAAACATCTGCAGACTTTGATACTATTTTAATCGCAACAGGATCAGAAGTAGCGCTAGCAATCGATGTAGCACGTGAATTAGAAAAAGATGGTTCTAAAGTGCGTGTAGTAAGTATGCCATCAGTAGAGTTATTTGAAGAGCAATCTAAAGAATACAAAGAGGAATTACTACCATTAAATATCCGTCGTCGTGTATCATTAGAAATGGGTAACAGTGCTCTTTGGTACAAATATGTTGGTTTAGATGGATTAGCTATCGGAATTGATAAATTTGGAGCATCTGCACCTGCGAATAAAGTAATCGAAGAATACGGATTTACAGTTGAAGCAGTTGTAGAGAAAATTAAAAATGAGCTATAGAGAAGTTCGCCCAGGCGATATTATAAAGGTTAAAGTAACAGCCGTAAAACCATACGGAGCCTTTATAGAAACACGAGATAAAATGGTAGGATTAATTCATATTTCTGAAATTACTAATTGTTTTATTTTTGATATAAGTAGTTATATTAAACAAGATGAGATTTTAGAAGTGAAAGTATTATCAATAAAAGATAATAAAATTAATGCAACATTAAACTTTAAACAGAAAAAGATACAGATAAAAAGAGATTAATAGCTTAGATACATTGAATTTTTGAATATGGTTTTGATACGTTAAAACAAAACATGAAGCTTTGGCAAAAGAAAGCTATGTTTGAAATGAGAAATTCTAAGTAAAATCTATTGACAAACGTAACTTAACTGTTTATAATAACATACATATACTATGAAGTTTAGGAATTAAAAAGTTAAGCATATTATTTAACAGAGAGAATCTAGTGGTGAAAAAGGATTCATAATAGAACTTTTATGCTACCTATGTAGTGCTTCATCGGCATTTAAGCCGTTACAAAAACTAATGAGGAGTATAATGTACTCGAATTAGGGTGGTAACACGATTATAGTCGTCCCTTGTGTAATTAATTTTTACACAAGGGGCTTTTTATTTATTTGTTAGCTTGAAAGGAGAAAAAATTAATGAAAACAACTAACATCAACACAAATTAGAAGAATGTATTTAGATTTCTTCGTAGAAAAAAAGGGCACAAAAATTGAACCAAGTGCTTCTTTAGTACCAGTAGACGATCCAACTTTTACTATGGATTAACTCAGGAGTAGCTACTCTTAAAAAAATATTTTTGATGGTAGAGAAATACCTGAAAATCCAAGAATTACTAACTCACAAAAAAATCAATTAGAACAAATGATATTGAAAAATGTAGGGAAAACTGCACGTCACCACACATTCTTCGAAATGCTAGGTAACTCTCAATTGGTGACTACTTCAAAAATGAAGCAGTACCTTGGGCTTGGGAATTCTTAACTTCTGAAAAATGGTTAGGTTTAGAAAAGAAAAATTATCAGTAACTATTCACCCAGAAGATAATGAAGCATATGATCTATGGCATAATGTAATTGGTCTTCCAGAAGATAGAATTATTCGTATTGAAGGTAACTTCTGGGATATCGGTGAAGGACCATCAGGACCAAATACTGAAATCTTCTATGACCGTGGGGAAGATGCTGATACATGGTCTCCTAAAGAAGAAATGTATCCAGGTGGAGAAAACGATAGATATCTTGAAGTATGGAACGTAGTATTCAGTCAATATAACCACAATGCTGATGGTACATATACAGAACTTCCAGCGAAAAACATAGATACAGGTATGGGATTAGAGAGAATAGTATCTGTATTACAAGATGTACCAACAAACTTTGATACTGACTTATTTATCCCTATTATCAGAGAAATCGAAAAACTTTCAGGAGCTAAATACGGTGTAAACGCTGAACAAGATGTAGCATTTAAAGTTATCGCTGACCACATCAGAACTGTAGCATTCGCTATTGCAGATGGAGCTTTACCATCAAATGAAGGACGTGGATATATCTTAAGAAGATTATTACGTCGTGCAGTAAGATACGCAAAAGTTTTAGGTTTAAACAACTCATTCATGTATAAATTAACTGATGTTGTTGCTGAAATTATGGAAGATTACTATCCAAATGTAAAAGAAAGTGCAAACTTTGTTAAGGATGTAATTCTAAAAGAAGAAGATAGATTCCATGAAACACTAAATGAAGGTGAAGCTATCTTAAACAACATTGCTAAAGAAGTTAAAGACACTACTAAAGTAATCTCTGGTAAAGATGCATTCAAACTTTATGATACTTTTGGTTTCCCAATTGAATTAACAGAAGAGTATGCTGAAGAATTAGGATTAACTGTAGACATCGATGGATTCAATGAAGAAATGGAAAAACAAAAAGAGCGTGCTCTGTTCTTCACGTCAAGACGATTCTTCAATGCAAGTACAATCTGACTTATACAGCAGAATAGTAGGAGATAGCGAATTTACAGGTTACACTAACCTTACAGATGAAGGTAAAGTACTAGCAATAGTTGATAAAGAAGATAATCTATTAGAAAACTATAAAGGTGAAGAAATTGTAAAAGTTGTATTTGATAAAACTCCATTCTACGCAGAAAGTGGAGGTCAAGTTGCGGATAAAGGTTTAGTAACAGCTGAAGGATTCAAAAGCTGAAGTTGTTGATGTTAAGAAACTTCCTGACAAACGTCATATTCACTTTGTAAAAAGTAGTGGAGGGTGAATTAGTAGTTGGTAAAGAATACAAACTTGAAGTTAATAGAGCTTATAGATTAAATGTTGAGAAAAACCATACTGCAACTCACTTATTAAATGAAGCGCTTCGTCATGAAGTTGGATCTCACATTAAACAAGCAGGATCTTTAGTAACTGATGAAAAATTACGATTCGATATTACTCACTTCGCTCCACTTACAAAAGAAGAAATTGAAAAAGTTGAGCAAGAAGTAAACAAACAAATTTGGAATGCGTTAGAAATCAAAACAGAAGAAATGCCAATAGCTGAAGCTAGAAAACTTGGTGCTCAAGCATTATTCGGTGAAAAATACGGAGATGTTGTACGTGTTGTTTCTATTGGTGATTACTCAATCGAACTATGTGGAGGAACTCACAATGCTAACAGTGCTGAAGTAGGTATCTTCAAGATTGTTTCTGAATCAGGTGTAGCTGCAGGGGTTCGTAGAATTGAAGCTCTAACTGGAAAAGCTGCATACGAGTATCTAAGAGAACAAGAAGAAACTCTACGTTCTGTTGAAAAAAATTAACAAAAAGCTAATGCGTCAAATGTAGTAGAAAAAGTATCTGCATTACAATCTGATATTAAGAAACTATCTAAAGAAAAAGAAAGTTTACAACAAAAATTGCTAATGCTGAATTAAACAACTTAGTAAATAATATTAAAGAAGTTAACGGAGTTAACGTACTTACAAGTGTTGTTGAATCTGAAAAATATGAATCACTTGAAAACAACTTGTAGATAACGCTAAGTCTAAATTAGAAAACTATGTTATTGCCTTTTGCTTCAGTAAATGAAGATAAAGTAAACTTTGTTGTAGCTGTAGATAAAGCTATCACTGATAAATACAATGCTGGAAAAACTAGTAAACGTGCTAGCTACAGTATGTGATGGACGTGGTGGTGGACGTCCAGATATGGCTCAAGCTAGGAGCTAAGAATAAAGAAAATATCGATAAAGCATTCGAAGAATTATTAGCTAATATTTAATTACTAATACATAAATCATAAGGAAGGATTACCTAGATAAAATAGTATTTTCAACAATAACTATTTTGAGGTAATCTCTCCTTTTTCTCTGAAAAATATGGTATAATTAATAGGATTATTATGGACAAATAATAATTTAATATTAGATTGTTTTTAATATTAAATATAATTTTGGAGGATAAGTAAATGGAAACAAAAATTAGGAAAAAGTAGAAATTAACCCAAGTGCTTTTAGAAGTTATCGCTAATATTGCAACAACTGAGGTAGAGGGTGTTTCTAAATTATTAGGGAAAAAGTATACTCACGTGGAGTTGAATTAGAATTTGCAGGTACAGAATTAATTATTGATGTGTATTGTAACTTAAAAGCTGGATATTCAGTAACTAAAACAGCTAGAAAAAATTCAAGAGAATGTTAGAAATTCTATTTTTAATATGACAGAAATTAGCACTAAAACTGTAAATGTTAATATTATAGGAATTGATTTTTAATTTAGGAGATATAAAATGAAGAGCAGACACGAACTTAGAGAAGCAGTTTTTAAAAATTTTATTTCCAAGTTGAAAATACGGAATTAGATTTTATAGAACTTTTAGATTTAGAACAAGAAGAAATTTCAACTAGTATTTATGTTAATAGAACATTAACAGAAATATTAGAAAAAGAAAGAAGAAATTGATGAAATTATTTCTAATAATTTGAAAGATTGGAAATTAGAACGTCTTTCAAAAATGGATAGACAAATCTTACGTATTTCTGCATATGAAATACTATACAGTGATATTCCTTATAAAGTTTCAATTAATGAAGCTGTTGAACTTTCAAAAAATATAGTGAAAAGGATGAAAGTTATAAATTTATCAATGGAGTATTAAAAGGAATTGTAGAAAACTCAACAAAATAAGAGGTAAAGTTAGATGGAAGAAAAAAACATATCTAACCGTCACAGCATTAAATAAATATATTGAACGTAAGTTTAAATTAGATCCATACTTAGGTGAAGTATATATAAAAGGTGAAATATCAAATTTCAAGCCCCATGGTAATAACATTTACTTTTCAATAAAAGGATGAAAATTCAGTAATTCGAGCAAATTGGTTTGGAGCAAGATCAAAAGACTTTAAAGATGGTGATACCGTACTTATTAAGACTAAAGTTGACTTCTATTTAAAACGTGGAGAAGTAAACTTAGTTGTTCTTGATATGAAAAAGATAGAATAGGAGAACTGTATCAGAAGTTTCTAGAATTAAAAGAAAAACTCGAGAAAGAAGGTCTATTTCTCCTCAATATAAGAAGAGGATTCCAAGTTTTAGTCAAAACATTGCAGTGGTTACCGCTAAAAACAGGAGCAGCAGTTCAAGATATTACAAGAACGATTCAAAGACGTTTTCCTATCGCAAAAATTAATATTTACTCAACTTTGGTACAGGGTGAAAACTCAGTCCAAGATATTGTTAAAAATATTAAATTAGCTGATGATGGAAACAATGATGTAATAATTTTAGGTCGTGGTGGTGGATCTATTGAGGATTTATGGAGTTTTAATACAGAAGAGGTTATCAGGGCAATTTTTCAATTGTAAAAACACCGATAGTTACAGGAATTGGGCATGAAAACAGATACTACTCTTGCGGATTTTGTTTCTGATAGAAGAGCTTCGACTCCAACTGCGGCTGCAGAATTAGTGACACCGAATATAGAAGATATAAAGAATAGAATATCTTTTAATTATGATAAATTAACTAATACTATTAATTATATACTGCAGACATATAAAAACTAGAGTTCTTAATAGTGAAAAATAATCCATATTATAAAAATTATTCAAAAAGTTTTTATAGATTATAACAACAAGTTGAAATTTTTAGAAAAAGAGTTAAATAAATCTTTACAATTATTATTAAAAGATAAACAGAATATACTAAAATCTTCAACTGAAAAATTTTTGAATATTGATTTATTAGGAAAATTTAGAGAAAAACTTTACAACTGAGATAAATAAACTAGAGGCTAATTCGCTCGCTGAATATTATGAAAAAAAGGATATTCTGTAGCGTTCTTGAATGATAAAAATCACAAGCGTAAAAGAAAGTTAGCACTGGTGATGATATATCTATACAACTTGTAGATGGTAGTTTCGATTGTAAAGTAAACAATATATCCGATAAAGGAGTTAAGTAATGAGTAAAGAAAATTTTGAAACAAGTTTAATGAATTTAGAAAAAAATTGTTGCAGAATTAGAATCTGGAAAGTTATCGTTAGAAGATTCATTAGAACGATATAAACAAGGAATAGATTTAATAAAAAAATTGTAATGAATTAATTGAAAATGCTGAAAAAGAAGTAGCGAAACTAACTAAGGATTTTTAAAGACAATGAATAATTTTAAACTTTTCATAGAAACTAATAAAGACAAACTTAATACCTACGCAAAAGACTATATAGAAAAAAACTTGAAATGCCTGAAATATTAAAAAGAATCAATCTCATATTCTTTGGTAAATGATGGTAAGAAAAATTAGACCATTATCATTCTTATATTTACTTAAATACTATGGGATAGATTATAATAAACATTTTGATATTGCTTTGGCCATTGAATTAGTTCATACGTATTCACTAGTTCATGATGATTTACCGGAAATGGATAATGATGATTATCGATGGGGTAAACTTACAAATCATAAAGTGTTTGGTCAGGACATTGCAGTTCTTACAGGAGATGCTATGTTAACATTAGCATTTGAAGTCCTAAGCGATGCTGATGTGACTCCTGATCTTAAGGTTAAACTAATTAAACAATTCGCTAACTATTCTGGTTCAATGGGAATGATTGCTGGACAAGTTTATGATGTTAAACAAAAGAACTATGATGTTGATGCCGATTACCTTAGAAGAATGCATAGCTTAAAGACAGGTAGATTAATTGAATTACCTCTTGATTTTGCTTGCTTAGTAGCGAATAAATTAGATGAGTTAGACGACGTTAAAGAATTTGGACAACAATTAGGAATAGCGTATCAGATAAAAGATGATATTCTTGATTACTATGGTGATTTTGAGAAAATCGGAAAAATTGCCAAGTGATGAAGATATGATTACTTATCTTAGTTTCTATGGAATTGAAGAATGTGAGGAGTTATTAAAACAGCATACTCACAATGCTATAAATATTGCAAGTCGTTTAAATAATCATTTATTAGAAGACTTTGCTAATTATTTGTTAAAAACGAGATAAATAAAATAGATAATAAAAAGATATCTTAGAAAAAAACGCGTTTTTCTAGGATATCTTAATTTTGAGTTTAAACTAAAAACCACGAGAGTTTGAGAGTAAACTTCGTGGTTTTTACAATAATAATAGGTTGTATACTAAATCCGGGAGCATGGAAAAATTCCAGCCCCGGATTTTCAATCTATACACAAAAAGACAAATATCAATATAATTAAAGTGTAGAAAAATAATTAACTAAGAAAAGGATATTTGTCATGTCTAATTTTATCACAAATTTACTATTAATAAAAGACCAAAATATAACTATGGAGGATAAACTGAGTCTAATCAATGTAGATGGTCAAGATACATTCTTATTTCATGGAGCTTTATCTTATGAACCAAAGTGTTGCACAAACTGCGGTTGTAAGAAAGAAGGAAATAATATAGTTAAAAATGGATTTGGAGATCCGTTAAAAGTAGCTTTTATTAAAGATGTCAGAATGTCCTACATACCTTAGATTAAAGAAACAACGTTTCAAATGCAGAGAGTGTAATTCTAAGTTTTGTGCTGAAACATCATTTGTACAAAAGCACTGCAGTATATCAAAAAAATCTTATATTTTATATTATGAAGAATCTATCTAAAAACATTATCTTTTTAAAAGATATAGCTGAATTAAGTAATGTATCAGTATCTACAGTAGTAAAAGTAATGAAATCATGCAGAAAGCTGTGAAGTTAAGACTCATTCAAACCTACCAGAGCACCTATGTTTTGATGAGATAAAAGTCAACTAAAGATAGTAAAAATGGAATGAGCTTCGTATTCTTAGATGCTAAAACACATGATTTTATAGATATAGTAGATGGTAGAACTCAACATATATTAAAAACAATACTTTATGAGATACCCAGAAAAGTAAGGAAGAAAGTAAAAACGATCTGTATAGATATTTACCCACCTTATATGAATATGATTGAGAGATGTTTCCTAACACTGAGATAATAATAGATAGATTCCATATGGTTCAAAAATATTAATAGAAATTAAATAAAGTTAGAGTAAAACTAATGAATCAATATAAGAATAAAAAGGCTCTACTTACACTATTCTAAAGAACTTCTGGAAAGTAATATTAGAAGATAGAGATAAAGTAAATTCAACAAAAACATTCTATTCTAGAAGCTTTTAAACGCTATGTAACTAGAAAAGAGGTATTAGATTATATATTAGCTATAGATGCTGAATTTACAGCTAGTTATGAGAGAGTTCATGAGATAAGAGAAGCTATTAAGGCTAAAGATTCTGTAGAATTAGAGAAGTATATAGATATGGACACTAAAGGATTATCTAAAGGTGTATCTAAAGCTATAAATACTATGAAAAAGCACAAAGAGTATATGCTAACGCTGTTAAATATAAGTATTCTAATGGCCCATTAGAAGGATTTAATAATAAAATAAAACTACTAAAGAGAGTATCTTATGGATATTCTAGCTTTTAGTAATTTCAGATTACGTATTTTAATTATGTCTAGATTATTTGTTTTCGAGTATAAAAATAATATTAGCTTAAAGAAAACAAGAAAAATCTAAGCACAAAAATGCCTAGATTTCATTCCTGTTTTTCTCCATGCCCCGAATTTGACAAAGAGCCTAATAATATTAGTTTAACTTTAGGGATAGGAATCTCATAAACTAATAAATTTAAAATGTTAACTGTAGATTACTGGCACAAACATGAGGGATTACTTATTAATTGTAAAACTAAAAAGTAGTTTGCTTCTACAGTTGACAAATTAATACTGTATTTTTTTGATATAATCAAAAAATTGAGTCCTAATTTAAACCCTAAACATAAAGTAAAAATACTTTACATAATTATTATACTAAAAATAATAAATTTAAAAGTATTTGTGTAAATTTTATCAATGAAAATGTTTTTATATTATTTTTCAAGTTAAAAACTTTAATTAATATGCTTTTTAATGATAAAATTAACTACATGATTATAAGAATTTTTGTAAGTGGAGTTGTAACTTTTATGAAAGTATTAATGCAGTAAATGAGTTTAAAGGATCGTTAACATCATTAGAGATTGGAGAAATTATTTCCGATAAATTAAAAAGTAATTATGATTATATCTCTTCAATTGTTCAACCAATTGCGGACGGTGGTGACGGATTTTTATCAATTTTCAAAAGGGTTTAATAAAAGAAAAGTTTACAACAATTAATGCAGTGCACGAAGAATGTGGTGTCAATTATCTTATTAATTTAGAGAAAAAGAAGCAGTAATTGAAGTTGCTGAGGTAATTGGCCTTAAATATTTAACAGAAGAGCAAAAATCCGCATATTACAACAACTGTTGGATTAGGAAAGTTGATTTCTTTTTTTATTAGATAAGGGAATTGAACATTTTATTATTGGTCTTGGTGGAAGTGCGACTAATGATTGTGGAATAGGGATGTTAAATGAGTTAGGTATTAAATTTAGTGATGAATATGGTGCTACTTGTAAACATGGTATAAATGATTTGAAGAAAATTTCAAATATTAATACGGCGGGTATTAATGGTAAATTGAAAAAAATTCTAGATTTACTATAATTAGCGATGTGAATAATCCACTTATAGGACCAAATGGTTCAACATATGTATTTTCAAAAACAAAAAGGTTTAAAAGAAATAGAATTCCAAGAAGTTGATTCGTACATAGAAAGATTTGCCAATTTAGTTAATATGAAAAACTAATATGAATAATACTTTAAAAAGAAGGTAGTGGAGCTGCTGGTGGATTAGGTTTTTCATTTATGACATTTTGTAATGCTACTATTCAATCTGGTTCTACAATTTATGATTAACTATCTAGGATTAGAAGAAATTATACAAAAAAATGGACATCATTGTAACTGGTGAAGGAAAATTAGATAGACAAAGTTATATGGGAAAGGCACCAATTGAGATTGCAAAAATCGCAAAAACGATTTAATAAGAAAGTAATTTTTCTTGCAGGTAGTATTTTAGATGATGAATTAGAAGATTTAACAGATGAAGATAAAAAAGCTAATAGATGTTTCATTCTCAATACAGAGACAATTCACTTCTTTGAATACAGCGATGACCAAAGAAGTTTCAAAAGGCAAAATATTGAAAAATACGATTATACAGATATTTAATTTATTGGAGTTTTATAATGAATAATAAGAATAATATACTAATGGGAATATTTTTGCATAATAATGTCAGGGATAGGATTTTCGTTAATGGCTTTATTTATTAAACTTTCTGGTGATCTTCCCTCAATGCAAAAAGGATTTTTAGAAATATTATAGCTGTTGCAATATCGTCAATACCGTTAATTAAACATTGGAAAAATATTAATTTTCCTGCAAATAAAGTGTCGTGGACAGTACTATTTTCTAGAACTATTTTTTTGGTACAATAGGATTAGTATTTAACTTTTATGCAATTTCACATATTAGTCTTGCAGACTCAACAATTATACAAAAACTTTCGCCTTTTGTGATAATAATACTGTCCTATTTCTTTTTAAAGAGCGTATGACAAAAATTTCAGTTTTTGCTATAGTAATTGCATTTATTGGTGTAGGGTTTATCGTTAAGCCAACTGGAGCGGGTCTAATAAGTATGGGAGCTTTTAGCAGCACTTTTTAGGAGCATTTTGTTCTGGGATTGCATATACGTGTGTAAGATATCTTGGAACGCATAATGTTTCTGGAGAGTTTATTATATTCTTTTCTCATCATTATCTACAATACTATTATTACCTTACTTAATATTTGATTACAGGGTAATGACTATGTATCAAATAACTATGCTAATATTAGCTGGAGCTTCTGCAACAATAGGCCAGTATGGTGTGACCTTTGCATATAAATATGCAGCAGCTAAGAATATTTCTGTATTTTGACTATTCTCAAGTATTATTTTTCAGGGATTTTTAGGGTTTGTATTTTTAACGAGTTACCTGACTTGCAAAGTTTAATCGGATATATTATAGTTATCTCAGTAGGAATAATTTTAGTGATAAAAAAATAAATAGAGGGGTGTAATTGTGAAAAGAAAAAGAATTGTAATAATGACAACAGTATTCATTATTCTATGTGCAGTTGTACTTTATGTTATTCAAAGTAATAAGATTACTTGGTTTAATAAATTTTTAAAAAGATGAAAATAAGATTGCTTGGTTTAATAAAAATTTAAAAGATGAGAATAAGAGTACTAATGTGTTACAAACAGAAAATGTAGCTAATGCAAGAGATGGTATAAAGGGGGTAACGCAACCTTATCCATTTATTACCAACCCAAGTGGAGTTGAAAATAATCTACTTCAAAAACGCTAACGGTAGTCTTATAGGACAATTAATATACTTACAAAGAGAAAATCTTCCAGAAGCTGAACAAAAATTACTAGTTAATAATAAAGATGCTACGCAATATGTGCTTGGTTATCTTGCTGGTCAAGAAGCAACACCGTTTTGAACAAGGAGAAACAGTTGAAATTAATAGGAAGTTTCCTTACTATATTCAATGGGATAAACGTTGGGCTTATGATAAATTAGGTGGGACCAACGTTGCTATAGGTGGTTGCGGTCCAACTTGTGTAGCTATGGCACTTAGTGGAATATTAGATGATAAATCAATTACACCAAAAACATTGCAGAAAAAAAGAAGATGCTAGTGGATACTTTACAGATGCGGGTACAAAATGGAGTTTCTTCGATTATATTGCTAAAGAATATGGAGTAAAATCTACTGGAGTACCACTTAATGAAGAAGCAATGAAATCTGTTTTTAAGTAAAGGAAATCTATTATTGCTTCTGTGCATCCAGGTAAATTTACAACTGTTGGACATATTATTTTGATAACTGGAGTAGACAACGAAGGAAAATTTATAATTAATGATCCAAATAGTTATACGAGAACGTTAAAAAAATGGTCTTATGACGAATTAAAAACTGAAATAGTAGCTATGTGGGAATTTTCTAAATAAATTATACAGATAAATCCTTGAATTTCAAAATGAAATTTGAGGATTTATTTTTATAAACAGAAGTGTATAATAAGAGATTGTTCGAACCAATAATTTGATAAAACATGTGAAAACCTTTTATAATAATACTTATGTAATTTTGCGATAATTAATGTTTTATATGATTTTAATCGCAACAAATATAAAAGATGGAGGAAATAAAATGTCAGTTCTTGATATAAAAAAATCTAGAAGTATCAATTAATGAAAAACAAATATTAAAAAGGACTAAATTTAGAAATTAAATCTGGTGAGATACATGCCGTAATGGGGACCAAATGGTGCAGGTAAATCTACTTTAGCATCAGCTATTATGGGTCACCCTAAATATGAAGTAGATGGTGGAAGTATTTTTATTAGATGGTGAAGAAGTATTAGAAATGGAAGTTGACGAAAGAGCTCGTGCTGGTCTATTCCTAGCAATGCAATATCCATCTGAAGTGCCAGGAGTACCAACTTCAGAATTTATTAAATCTGCAATTAATGCACAACGTGAAGATAGTATTCCTTTAATGCAATATATTAAAAAAATTAGATAAGACTATGGAATTTTTAGAAATGGATCTAAAAATGTCACAACGTTATGTAAATGATGGTTTCTCTGGAGGAGAAAAAGAAACGTAACGAAATATTACAAAATGATGATGTTAGAACCTAAATTTGCTATTCTAGATGAAATCGACTCTGGATTAGATATCGATGCTTTAAAAATCGTATCAAAAAGGTGTTAATAAAATGCGTGGAGAAAAAACTTCGGTTGCTTAATTATCACTCACTATCAAAGATTATTAGATTATATTGAACCAGATTTTGTACACGTACTTATGGACGGGAAAAATCGTAAAATCAGGTGGACCTGAACTAGCACTTCGTTTAGAAAAAGAAGGTTATGACTGGTTAAAAGAAGAGGTTTAATATGGAGAATAATAAATTAAAACTAAGTATTAAAACTTTACAAAAGCATCTTTTCTAACACTAAAGAACCTGCTTGGTTTTTAAATACTAGAAAAATTAGCTTTATATAAGAGTTATACGCTACCTTTTCCAAAATTAGAGTCTATGGAGTTAGAAAGATGGAACTTATTTAATGTTGATTTTTCAACTCTAAGATTAGAAAATGAAGGAAATGTAGAAATAGCTGAATATGGTATTAATAGTGATGATTTTGCTGTAGTTCAAAAAGAACAATACTATTGTTCACATTAATATTCCAGAAAAAAATATGCTGATAAAGTAGTGATTAAAGATATTTTCACTGCAATGAATGATGATCACATTAAAGATAGTTTTATGAGTGTTGTTGACTATGCTGAAAGTAAAGTAACAGCTGTTCACTATACACTATTAAATGCTGGATTATTTATTGATGTTAAGGATAATGCTGTAATTGAAGAACCACTTCAATATATCGTGATTTCTGATAAAGAACAAAGTTTATTCAACCATGTAACTATTCAGGTTGGAAATAACGCTAAATTTAATTTTATTGAAAACTACGTAAATAACCAAAAAGACGATAAGGCACCTTTCAGTTTAGTATCAGAAGTAGTTGCACATGAGGGAGCTCAAATTAACTATAGTTCAATTACGAACCAACCAGGTGAAAAACGTGGAACTATTTTACGTCGTGGTTTAACTTATAGAGATTCATTAATTAACTGGAATGTAGCTGCAATGGATGAGGCAGATGTATATCACGATAATACAACTAACATCCTAGGAGACGGATCTGAAGCTAACCTTAAGATTGTTACTCTAGGAGTTAAAGAACAAAAAACTTACTTCAATAGTGAAGTAGTTAACCAAGGATTAAGTAGTAAAGGTGATATCTTACAACATGGTGTGCTATTAGATAGATCACATATTGTATTTAACGGTGTAGGATTTATCGTTAAAGGTGCAACAGGTTCTAATGCTTATCAAAGTTCAAGAATGCTAACACTTTCTTCTGAAGCAAAAGGCAGATGCAAACCCAATGCTATTAATCGATGAAAATGATGTTATGGCTGGTCACGGAGCGTCGTTAGGTCGTATTGATGAAGAACAATTATATTATCTACAAAGTAGAGGTTTAACTAGAAAAGAATCTAGCAGATTACTAGTTCACGGATTCCTATCTCCAGTTATCTCAGAATTAACAGTAGATAAGATTAAAGAACTAGTTACAGTGCTTATTGATGAAAAAAATTAACAACAACGAGGTGAATAGAAATGATAGATTTTAGTAAATATAGAGAAGACTTTCCTATATTAAAAAGAAAGATATCAGGGAATGATTTGATATTTTTTTGATAATGGAGCTACTACTCAAAAAGCCTAATCAAGTAATTGATACTATTACAGATTACTATAAAAATTATAATTCAAATATTCATAGATCTGTTTATACCTTAGGTAATGAATCAGAGAAAATATACGAAGAGTCTAAAGAGTTAGTTAGAGAGTTTATAAATGCAAGTAGTTATGAAGAAATAATCTATACTAGTGGAACTACTGAAAGTTTAAATTTTACTGCTAGAATTTTTAGAGCAAGATGTAAGTGAAGGAGATGAAATTATCCTTACTTATATGGAACATCATGCTAATATTATTCCTGGCAGCAACTAGCTAAAACGAAAAAAATCTTGTTCTTAAATATTTAGAATTAGATGAACAAGGAAGAATAAGTATTAAACAATTAGAAGAATTTATTACAGATAGAACTAAAATCGTATCAATGTGTCATGCTTCTAATGTATTAGGTAACATTAATCCGGTTTATGAGATTGGCGAATTTTTAAAAAGATAAAGATATTTATTTTGTTGTAGATGCTGCACAATCTGTTCCTCATTTAAAGATTGATGTTCAAAAAAATGAACTGTGACTTTTTAGCCTTTAGTGCACATAAGATGTGTGGGCCTACTGGTATTGGAGTTCTATATGGTAAAAAATCTATTAGAAAAAAATTCGATCCGGTTGAATTCGGTGGAGGAAATGATTGGTATTGTTGAAGACACTTCAGCAACATGGGCAATACTTCCTGATAAATTCAAGCGGGAACACCACTGCTTGCACAAGCAGCAGGACTAGGAGCCGCTATTAAGTATCTAAATAGTATCGGCTTAGAAAATATTGAGAAGTATACTAAAGAGCTTACTGAATATATGTATTCTGAGCTTTCTAAGATAGATAACATAGAAATTTACGGAACTAAAAAAATATAGAGAGAGTTTCATTAATAACTTTTTAACTTGGTAGGTGTTCATCCTCACGATTTAACGAGTTTCTTAGATGAAAAAGGTATTTGCATAAGAGCAGGACATCAGTGTACTCAACCATTATTAGGAAAGTTAGGAACATACTCAGTAGCAAGAGCAAGTCTATATTTATATAATACAAAAAGAAGAGATAGATTTCTTTTATTCAAACATTAAAAAGAAACGAAGGAGTTTTTTTTGAAAATGAGTTTTAGTGATTTAAAAAGTTTATACAAACAAGTAATCTTAGATCATAGTAAGCATCCTAGAAATAATGGGGAAATAGAGAGTAGTTACAAGTTGGAGATGTTGAATCCATCTTGTGGTGATAAAATAACAGTTAGTATGAAATTAGTAGACAATATTATTGAAGATATTAAATTCGTAGGAACTGGTTGTTCGATTTCACTAGCTTCAGCTTCTATGTTAACTGAGGAATTAAAAGGTTTATCAGTAGATAAAGCTAATGCCAAGATTAAAGACTTTTTAAATATGATTATGGGAAATGAATTTAATGAAGAAAAACTTAGAAGATAGTATATCATTACAAAATATTTCTCAACTTCCAGCTAGGGTTAAGTGTGCTACCTTAGCATGGAAAAATTACAGAAAAAAATTTTAGAAGAAAAATAAATAGAAGAAGGAGTGATAGCATTGAATAAAAAAATGAAGAAATGTTTACCGATTATCAGTATGGATTTTCAGATAAAGATGTATCTATATTCAAGACTGATAAAGGATTAACAAAAGAAATCGTTAAAACTATTTCTGAAAGAAAAGAAGAGCCACAATGGATGTTAGAATACCGTCTAAATGCATTAAAAAGAGTTCTATAGAATGCCGATGCCTCACATGGGGTGGAGACTTATCTGAAATAGATTTTGAGGATTTAACATACTATGTAAAACCATCAGAAAAAACAGAACGCTCATGGGATGAGGTACCACAAGAAATTAAAAATACTTTTGAAAAACTTGGTATTCCAGAGGCAGAACAAAAATACCTTGCGGGTGTATCTGCACAATATGAGTCTGAGGTAGTTTATCACAACATGCATAAACAATTCGAAGAAAAAGGAATTATCTTTGAAGACACTGATACAGCGTTAAAAAATCACGAAGAAATCTTTAAAGAATACTTCTCAAAAGCTGTTGATTTCAACGATAATAAATTTGCAGCCTTAAACTCTGCAGTATGGTCAGGTGGATCATTCATCTACTGTCCGGAAAATGTATCAGTAGAAGCACCGCTTCAAGCATACTTTAGAATTAACAGTGAGAAAATGGGGCAGTTTGAGCGTACGTTAATTATTATTGAGAAAAACTCTTCGCTACACTACGTAGAAGGTTGTACAGCTCCAACATATTCAGCAAGTTCACTTCATGCCGCTGTTGTAGAAATATTTATCAAAGAAAATGCTCGTTTCAGATATACAACTATTCAAAACTGGTCGACGAACGTTTATAACTTAGTTACTAAGCGTGCGATTGTAGAGAAAAACGGTACTATGGAATGGGTTGATGGAAACTTAGGTTCTAAATTAACTATGAAATATCCAGCATGTATTTTAGTTGGTGAAGGAGCAAGTGGAAGTACGCTATCTATAGCTATGGCTAGTGAAGGACAAGTGCTTGATGCAGGATCTAAGATGATTCACTTAGCACCTAGAACATCATCTACTGTTGTTTCTAAGTCAATGTCTCGTCGTGGTGGTAAAGTTAACTATCGTGGATGGATTCACTTTGGTAAAAACTCAGAAGGATCTCGTTCAAACATTGAATGTGATACTCTAATCTTAGATGAATATTCAACATCTGATACTATTCCTTACAACATCGTTAAAAACTCTAACGTATCTTTAGAGCACGAAGCAAAAGTATCTAAAGTATCAGAAGAACAACTATTCTACTTAATGAGTAGAGGTCTTGATGAAGGACAAGCTACTGAAATGATAGTTATGGGATTCATCGAACCATTCACAAAAGAACTTCCAATGGAATATGCTGTAGAATTAAACAGATTAATTTCATTTGAAATGGAAGGATCAATAGGATAATATAATAAAATATGACTCTGTAAATCTAAATATAGATTTACAGAGTTTTTATATTTGTAATGAGATAATATTTAGAATAAAAATACTTGAATTATAAAAAATCTAAGTAATAATCTAAATAATTTATAAATATTTGTAAAAGAATCCGAATGAAAAACTTATAAATATTTTCATATGATAACTTACCTTAAATATATACATACACAGAATTATTTAATAAAAAAATCTATTTTAATAGTAATATGAAATATCATAAACAAATTTTTTTAATTATATATTGTATTAATATTTTATAATATGATATAATGTAAATAAGAAAAGTAAAAGTAAATGTTATGCTGTTTTTGTTTAATTTTTGTATAGAAAGTATAAATGGATTTTAAAACTTAAATAAAAATCTATTTCAATAATATCAAATCTACTTAATACATTAAAAAAATACAATAAAAATTATTGAAAATTAAATAGTTAGATTAAACAGTTGATTAAAAAAATTGATACACTTACTGCCAAAAGTGCAGTGGAAGGAGAGTATTAAAAAGCATATAAAATATGTATTTTATACTAATAAGAAATTTAAAAATGAACTGATTATTAATTAGGGTATGATTAAACATTATTTTTATCCTAAATTTAAAGTAATAATAAGTATTTATTTTATTATTGTATTGGGAATACACAACTTAGTTTGCTTTTATAGAAGAACGCAAAAAGTGAAATATTATGAAAATATTAAAAGTTCTATCGAGTTTATTTTTGTCTAATATTATTGATGTTCGCTGTTCCAATTTGTATTCTTGCATGTATTGCCATTTATATTGAGTTACGCGTGAATCCAATATATACGCAAAAAAACGTGTCGGATTAAATGGATATATTTTTAAAATCTATAAGCTTCGATCTATGTATATTGATGCGGGAAAAAAAGATGGACCTAGATGGGCTAGTGAAAACGATGAGAGAGTTACAAAAGTTGGAAGAATTATTAGGAAAAACTCGAATTGACGAATTACCACAACTTGTTAATATCTTAAAAGGGGATATGTCAATTATTGGTCCTAGGCCAGAAAGGCCAGAATTGATAAAAAGAATTTATTAAATACTTACCCGATTTTTAATGATCGTCTTTTGGTTAAACCTGGAATCACAGGATGGGCTCAAGTTAATGGTGGATATACATTAACTCCAAAAAGAAAAAAATTAGAATTTGATAAGTATTATATTCAAAATAGAGGATTTAGATTGATTTGTTGATTTTGATAAAAACTATCATGGTTATTTTTACAAGACATGGTGCAAGATAAAAAACATAAGAAAAACTTGAGGAGAAAAGAATGCATTTATTAAATAATAATATTACAAGAGTATTTAATTTTTAAGAATAAACTATTGATATTGATGATATTCATATTCAGTGGAGTAGCTGTAGTGAGTGCATATACAGTTTTGGTATTACTCCTGTTTATAGTGTTTCATCTACATTGATTATGAAAAGTTCTAGTGATAAGAATGACGATTCAAATGCTTTAACATCTATTAATTTATTACAAAGACAAGTGAAAACATATCTAGAAATATCAGAATTGCCAAATATTAGAGAAGAGACTAATAAATCACTGGATTTGACAGGAGAGGAGATTAAGAATATTAAATCTATAAAACTTACTAATGATTCAGGTTCACAATTGTTAACACTTACTATACGTTCAACTGATAGGGAATTAGCTGAACGCTATGCGAAAACAATACATAGTTGATTATAAATCTTTTGCTGCTGAAAAGATTGGAAGAGATGATTTATCTATAGTTACAGATGTAGTAGGTAGTTCTAATCCTGTATATCCGAGCTTATGGAAAAATATGCTTATTTCTTTTATAGTATTTACATTTATTGGACTTAATATTGTTTTTATTCGTTTTATAATGGGCGACTCAATAGATTCATTAGATGATTTTGGAAGAACTGGCAGGTGTTTCCGTATTAGGGTATGATACCTGCTGTGAAAGAAAAAGAAAGAAGGTAAAATTATGTATATTGAAGTTATTCATAATAGTAAGTCTATTGCATCAGAATCATATAGAACACTAGAAGTAATATACAGTTTTCAAATTTCGGGAGAAATTTAAAAATAATTGTAATAACTAGCGCAAATCCTAATGAAGGAAAAGTGAAGTTAGTTTAAACCTTACTGCATCTCTTGCTCAACAAGGAAAAAGTTATTTTAATTGATGCTGATATGAGAAAACCGACACAACATAAATTAATTGATAAAAGAAATAATACAGGATTGAGTAGCTAATATTAGGAGAAATAAGCGAGGATGCAGTAAGTCATTTAAATGTAAATGATGTGGAATTCGATGTTTTAACATCTGGACCAGTACCACCTAATCCATCAGAAATGCTAGTAAGTTCTACTATGGAGGATATTTTTAAATTCTTGTATCGATAATTATGATTATATAATAGTAGATACACCACCATTATTAGCTGCTACAGATGCTCAGATAATGGCTAGAGTTGCGGATGCGACTTTACTAGTTGTTGATATGCAAATAAGCAAACGAAAAACAGATTATAGAAGCCAAAAAGATTGAATAATGTTGGAGCTAGACTTTTAGGAGTTGTTGCCAATAAACTAGAAACAAATGAGAATAGCTATTACCACTATAATTATAAATAAAAATAGTTAAATCTATTATAAATAGATAATAGCTTAGAAAAGGAGTAGGAATGTTACTATATTTTTTTATTTTTGTATATCTTGTAGGATTATCTACAATATATACTTACTTTGAAGAGAAAAAGATGAAATAAAATTGTTAACAATTCCTACTTTTATTTTTATTCTTAGTTCTTGATGGATTTAGAAGTTCTAGTGTTGGAGGAGATCTTAATTTCTATGTAAATGTATTTAAAGAAAAATTCTTTACAAATACCTGAATTGTCTAATATTTTTAAGTCTAGATTTGAAATTGGATATATTCTTCTCAATAATTCATTAAGATATTTTTCTGATAACTATACTATATTGTTATTTTCTTTTGCGATAATAACAGTATCGATTTGGTTTTATGTTTTTGGAATTATTCTGAGAATATATATATTAGTTTACTTATATATTTTAGTTCTCTTGGGATGCTATTGTATTCTTTTTCAAATATACGTCAGGTTTATCAATATCTGTAGGTTTATTAGGATTTCATTTTTACCAAAAGAAAAAGTATATAAGAGGTTTTACTTTGTACCTTGATTGCAACATTGTTCCATATAACTGGAATTATTTGTATTTTATTTTTAGTATTGAGAAAGATTCATTTGAGTTTGAAAGTTTTTGTAGTTGTTCTTCTAGGATTAATATTAACATTTCCTTTATTAAAGAATTTTTCAGAATTTTTTTGTTAATATATTTCCTCAATATACTTCATATTTAGAATCATCTTGGTTTTTAGATAGTTATAAACTTGCACCTGTTGCGTTATCTATAGTTTATATTCTATTTTTGTGATTGGTGAGGTAATCTTAAAGAATAGCGAACTAACTGAAACTGAAGAATATATTAGGATATTATTTTTCTGTTATTTAATATTTACTATCACAACAATGCAAACTAGTCTATTAAGTAGATTCGCTCATTATTTTTCACCATTTGCCGCTTTGTACGTTCCTATGGTTATACATAAAGTGTCAGATAAAAAGAATCAAGTGGGCATTGCTTTACTTAATAATTATAGTATACTCAATATTTTTATTTGTAATAGTATATTATAAGGCAGGTTGGTATAATGTCGTACCATATCGCTCAGTTATTATAGATTGGTTAGTAGGGAAGGAGTTTTAAGATAGATATGGAGTTTTCAGTTTTAATGACTGTATATGAAAAAGAAAAACCTTACAATTTAAGAAAAAGTTTGTTAACTTCTTACCAACAGACTATTAAACCAACAGAGATTATTTTAGTTTGCGATGGAGAATTGACGCAGGAGTTATATGATGAAATAGAACGAATAAAAAAAGCGAAATTCCTATATTAAAAAGTTTATCAATTGGATACCAATGTAGGTTCAGGACCTGCATCTCGTTTTGGAGTAGGGAAGTGTAATACAAATTTAATTGCTAGAATGGATAGTGATGATTATTCTGTAGAGACTCGTTTTGAAAAAGCAAATTATGGCTTTGAAGAAAATCCAAATCTTATTATGGTTGGAACTAATATTCTAGAAAAAGAATACAGAATTTACGGCTTTTAAAAACAGTTCCTGAAAGAACAAAAAGAAATTAGAGAATATTCCAAGTTTAGAAATCCGTTTAACAATCCTTCAAGTATGATGAAAAAGGAATATATTTTAAAAAGTAGGAAATTATAGAAAGTTTCGATATTTAGAGGATTATGACTTAACAATGAGACTTATACATGATAATCCTACAAAAAGATTTCCTGAATATTCAAGAGCCTTTAGTAATTATGCAAACAGATAATTCGAGTTATCTTCGTAGAGGGTGATTACTTTTATGTAAAAACAGAATTCTTCTTACAGACAGATTTTTATAAACGAGGTTATATAACAAAGGTAGAATTGTGTCGAAATATTTTTATACGTAATATTGTCAGAGTACTTTCCCTAATTCTATGAGAAAAATTAATTTATAAAAAGAAAATGAGAGAAAGTGTAGAGGTTAAAAAGTCAAAAATGAAAAAAGTAATTACTTATGGAACATTTGATCTATTACATTATGGTCACATTAACCTACTAAGAAGAGCAAAAACTTTAGGAGATTATCTTATTGTAGGGATTATCTACCGATGAATTTAATAATAAAGAAAAATAAAAGAATGCTACTTTGATTATGAAAAATAGAAAATTACTTTTTAGATGCTGTTAAATATGTTGATTTAGTAATTCCGGAAGAAACTTGGGGAACAAAAAGTTTCTGATATACAGAAATATAACATTGATGTTTTTGTAATTGGAGATGATTGGAAGGGTAAATTTGACTACTTGGAAGATATTGGGATAGAAGTTGTATATCTTCCAAGAACTAAAGAAATATCAACGACTAAAATAAAAATGACTTGAATCGTAGGGTGATAGAATGAAATATCGTGTTATACACGTTACAGGTGGAGTTAGAAATACTATTAGTGGAGTACAGAGTTTTACAAAAATCACATTAAAACAGATGATGAAGAATTTGAATATATGGTTGGTGAATCTAATAGTGATTCTCACTTTCCTTTTAATAAATACTTAGATGAAAAAGGAATTAAGAGAATAGTATTTCCTTCTTTGAAAGTCTCTAATATGATTCGTTACGGTAGAGAATGCAGAGAGTTTTATGAAAAATAATAGGATTGATGTTCTACATGTACATAACCCTATTACTGCTTTCATTCATAATTATTATGCTAAAAAAATATGGTGTTAAGGTACGTATTTATCATAATCATAGTAGTCAATTTTTCGGATACTATTCTAAAAAGTATTCGCAATAGACTTTTAGTTTTTTTAGCCTTAAGAAATGCTACTCATCGTGTATCGTGTGGGGAAATTAGCTGGAATTAAAAATTTTCGGTAATAAAAATTTTTCAAATAGTTCCAAATGCGATTGATATTAATAAATATAAATTTTCATTGAAATATAGAGAAGAGATTCGGAGGAATTTCATATAAAGGAAAAATCAAAGAGTAGTCGGAATGATAGGTATACTAAATCGATTTAAGAATCAGAACTTTTTGATTGAACTTGCTAAAGAATTGCCTGAGGTAACTTTCTTATTAGTAGAGGAAGGTCCTGATCGTGTGTTTCTTGAGAAAAACAGTAAGGAATTAACTAATGTTATCTTTACAGGGAAAAGAGAAGATGCGTATAAATTTTTATTCGGCTTTTGACATTTTCGCATTTCCTTCACTTTATGAAGGGTTTCCGATGGTTTTGATTGAAGCGCAAATGTTCAGGGGTTGATATAATAATGAATGAAACGATAGACTCAACAACTAAAGTTGTTAATAATATTTGTACTGCTTTGCCATTAGATAAAAATAAATGGATAGATTATATAGAAAAAGTGCAAGTAGTAAATAATAAGAGAGATTTTGATGAACGATTAATGGATTTTGATATCAATGAAAACATTAATAACTTGAAAGAAATTTATCAGAAAGGTTTGAAGGAGTAATATGAATAAAAAATTTAAAAATTATTTTTTTCAAAATAAGTAATTTTACTTCTAAATTAAATAGAATGATTCCTAAAAAGAAATAGAATCGTTATATATTCAAACTGGGGATTTAGAGATAATATCAGAACATTGTACCAATATTTAGTTGACAATGGCTATCAAGATAAATATGAGATTATCTAAAGCTTCAAATAATTTTTATCATTTTAAAAAGATAATAAGGTGAAATTTGTTTCTATATACAATGGATTATACTATTTTTTTAACTTCAAAATACTTCTTTTTATTCTTTTGGAAAATATCCAATTAAACCTACTAAAAAAACAGATGGTTGTGAATTTATGGCACGGAATGCCTTTGAAAAATTGGTAATCTTGAGAATGGTATGGAAAATATTGATTATAATTTTTCACAAAGTTAGTTTCTTCATCTGATTTGTTTACTCTGATTATGAAAGAAGCTTTTAACGCTGATGATGAGCAAATGTTGTTAGTGGGTAATATTAGAAATGACGAGTTATTCGAAGAAAAATAAAGATAAGAATATTATTTGGATGCCAACTTATCGTAATTCAAAAAACTATCATGATAGTCAGGGTGCAATTATTTTCTCGCTTGATGATTTAGAATTTAAAAAGAATAAATAATCTGTTGGCAGAATACGAATATCGTCTTTATATTAAGTTGCATCCATTAGAAGAATCTCAATTTAAATTTAAGAATAATTACCTAATATTCATATGTTGTCAGAAGATATTATTAGTCAAAATTACGGTACTTTGTATAAGTTTCTTGGAACGACAAGTGCATTGATTACAGATTATTCCTCTGTATTTTTAGATTATTATTTATTGAACAGACCTGTAGCATTTACAATAAATGATTATGTAGAATATAAAGAAAAAAAGAGGATTTGTCTTCGAGGATGTGAAGAGTTTAATGGCAGGTCCAACTATTAGTGATTTTGATGAATTATTGAAGTTTTCTTCTTAGTGTGATGATGTCTGAAGATGAGTTTTATATTGAAAGAAATAAAGTTAATTCAATAGTGAATTCTATTCAAAGGGATTTTACTAAGACACTTTTAGAGAATGTTGGAATAGGAAAATAGTTAATTTTAGATAAATTAAATTTTGAAAGGATATAATTTATGATTAGTGTAATAGTTCCCGTTTATAATGTGGAAAAATATTTAGAAGAGTGTCTAGATAGTATCCAAAATCAAAACGTATAGTAATATTGAAGTTATATTAGTTAATGATGGCTCAACAGATAAGTCAAAAGATATATGTGAAAGATATTGTAAAGAGGATATGCGTTTTTAAAACTTATAAACCAAGCTAATCAAGGACAAAGTGTTGCAGAAATAACGGAGTAGCCGCTTCTGCAGGGGAGTTTATTGCATTTGTGGATAGTGATGATATAATCAAAAATGAATTATTTAGAAGAGTTAATGCGACATATGTCTGAAGATGTAGATATTGTTGAAAGTAAATTTACAGTACAGAAAAAGGAATTCTTTAATGAAAACTATAAAAGAAATAAATGTTGTCTTTGAAGGAGATTCAGAAGAAGCGGTAAAAGTTGTTCCTAAACATGTGCTAAGTGTTAATCCTGTCACAAAAATTATATAGGAAATCAATTGTTGAAGCTGTTCCTTATTTAGAAGGACTAATTTTTGAAGATATTTATAGTGGAGTCGGAATGTTAAAATACGTTCGAAAAATAATAAAAATTGGACTATGTAGGTTATTATTATCGACAACATGGAACTAGTACGATGCACCGAAAGTTTACTGAAAAATCTAGATGTTTTCACAGTAAGTGACAAATTAGTAGAGTTGTATTCTGATAGGGAGAATCTTCTTCCTTATATTGGAAGTTATTTAGTCCATGTGACAACAATGCATTATCAAGACTATATTAGAAAAGGTAATCCATATGCAAAAGTCTACAATCAAAAAGTTAACAGAGTATGTAGAATTAACAAAGAAAAATCAAGAATTAGCAAAAATCACGTATGATTCGTCTCTATAATATTTGTCCAAAATATTATAACTCAATAATTTTCCCTGTTTATCATTTTGTGGAAGTTAAAAATGGCATTAAAGAGGTAACTGTCGATGAATAATACAATCAAAGAAGAAAAATATTATAATTAGTATAATAGTACCAATTTATAATGTTGAAGAGTATTTAGAAGAATGTTTAGAGAGTATTCGAAATCAGACCTATACGAATATCGAAGTGATATTAGTGAATGATGGATCAACAGATGGCTCTAAAGAAATATGCGAACGATTTTGCCAGCAAGATAATCGTTTTAAATTAGTAACACAAGAAAAATCAAGGAGCGAGTGTAGCTAGGAATCGTGGAGTAAAAAGAATCCAATGGCGATTACATCATGTTTGTAGATAGTGATGATGTAGTTAAAAGATAATATAGTGGAAGTATTATTATCGTATATGAAGACTGATGTGGATATCGTAGAGTGTAAAAGTACTAGATGTAAAGAAGAATTATTTGAAAAATAATCCCTGTTAATATTATTTTCGAAGGAGAATCTAGAAGCTATTATTAAAAAGTATAGAGTATAAAGAAGTAAAATATTGTCCGTTTACAAAACTATATAGAAGAGAACTTGTAGAAAAAAAGTACCATTTTTAGAAGGTGTTATTTACGAGGATGTTTATACTGGAATTAATTTTTAAGAAATATTCGAAAAATGATAGTCCTTGATTTAAATGGTTATTATTATCGCGTTCGTACAAATAGTAGATGACGACATCGTTTAATAAGAAAAATTTAGATATTTTCCCTGTAGGGAAAAATTAATAGAATCCTTCGATGACAACGAATACTTATTACCATATATTGGATACTTTATATTTTATTTAAGTCTTAGTCATTATCAAAGAGATGGTATTACTAAGGTGAGTCCGTATTTTGATATATATGAGAATTTTATTCGAGATTGTGCTTTTTTTGGCAAAAGCAATCTAAAGAAGTCGTTAGTAAATACCGTTTACTAAGAATATATTTGATGGCACCGAAATATTTTATAACGATTACTCATCCAATGTATAGGTTTATTTATAAAAAGATGGAGTAATTTTTAGAATGCTTTTGAGAAAACAATAAAATCAAGAATGGTAATCGAAATTTTTATCTATCAGGATGAAATTTTGAACGAATGGAAGAAGGCGATGAACAAAGATGATCAGTGTAATTGTACCAGTTTATAATGTTGAAGAGTATATTGAAGAATGTCTAGATAGTATTAAAAATCAAATATTTACGGATTTTGAAGTTATTTTTGGTTAATGATGGCTTTCTACAGATAATTCACAAGCAATTTGTGAAATATATTACGACCAAGATAGTCGTTTTCATTTGATAAATCAAGAAAATCAAGGACAGAGTATTGCAAGAAATAGAGGAGTTGCTGAGTCAAAAGGAAAAATTTATCGTTTTTTTATTGATAGTGATGATATTGTAAGAGTTGATTTGTTGGATCAACTCATCAATTATATGTCTGATGAAATAGATATTGTTGAGTGTGATAAAACAGAGGATATTCAATATTTAAATGAACAGGAGAAGATATTCAAGTTAAAGAATTTGATTCAAAATGAAGCGTTATACAAAATGCTTTAATCACGCAGTAAGTTGGAGCCCGGTAGCAAAAGCTCTATCGTCGTGAAATAGTAGAAAAAGTACCATTTTTAGAGAATTTGATTTATGAAGATTTTTATACTGGAATTGTCTCTTTAAAATATATTAATAAAATGCGAAAAATTGACTATATTGGTTATTATTATCGATATCATACCTCTAGTACGATGAATCAGAAGTATTCAGAAAAAAATCTTGATATTTTTTTAAGGTGGGCGAAAAAAATTATTAAATGAATTTAGAAGGTGATTGGTTCCCTTATGTAGGGTATATGTTATTTACAGTTGCTATAGGTCATTATAAAAAGTATCGCATAAGTATTGGACATCCATATTATCAGTTGTATATTGATGCAATTAATAAATATTTTTAAAAATAGCTAAAAAAATCTCCAGATATTTTCAGTTCTAGTAAATTATTGAGATGGTATAGTTATTCACCGAAATGTTTCTTTAATTTTTTTATTATCCTTTATATTTAAAAATATTTATTTATTAGAAAAATGGAAACTTTAAATTGGAGGTTATCTATGATTAGTGTAATTATACCAGTTTATAATGTTGAAGCGTATCTTGAAGAATGTCTAGATAGTGTTAAAAATCAGACATACACAGATATTGAAGTTATATTAGTTAATGACGGTTTCTATTGATAATTCACAAGCAATTTGTGAATTATATTGCCAACAAGACAGTCGTTTTCACCTGATAAATCAAGAAAATCAAGGGCAAAAGCGCTGCTAGAAATCATGGAGTTAGTGCTTCAGGTGAATTAATCACTTTTGTGGATAGTGACGATGTTCTATCAATAAAAATATTTAGAGGTTCTTAATAGGTATATGAGGGAAGATATTGACTTGGTAGAATGTGAGTATAGAGCTACTAGAAGTGTTTTTTTAATAAACTAAAGGAAGCAGAAAAATATTCAAATATTATTTGAGGGTAATTCAGAAAAATCTGTGATTAATAGTTGTAATTATGGAGCATCATATTCACCAGTCTGTAAATTATATCGAAGAAAGTTATTAGTAGATTTTCCATTTTTAACAGGAGTGATTTATGAAGATATTTATCACGGCGTAGGGAGTATTGAAATTTATCCGTAAAATGGTAAGACTTGATTATATAGGATATTATTATCGAGAACGTTCAAATAGTACTATGCATAAACAATTTTCTAAGAAGAATCTAGATCTATTTATTTGTTGTGATAAGCTAGTGGGTTTATTTGCTTCAGATGAAAAGTTAATATCTTATATTGGGAAGTTTTTAGTTCAAATCGTAACGACACATCATAAAGATTATATAAGAAAAAGATAATCCATATCAAAAAGTTATATGAGGAAAAAATTAAGAAAAATATATAAAACTTGTTGAGAAATCTCCAGAAGTTACGAGGAGTAGTAAAATGGTTCGAATGTATCGACTTGCACCAAAACTATATTTACGATATACATTTCCAATTGTAAATAGAATATGGAGAAAGATGAATAGTTTAAAAGAACATATTTATAAAGGAGAATAAAAATTGTATTTCAAAAAAATTGATTAGTGTCATTGTACCTGTTTACAATGTTGAAGAGTATCTTGAAGAATGTTTAGATAGTATTCAATGTCAAACTTATAAAAAAATATAGAAGTTATATTAGTCAATGATGGTTCAACAGATTCATCTAAAAGATATTTGTGAGAAGTATTGTGAAAAAGATAATCGCTTCAAGTTGTTTTGCCAACCAAATAAAGGATTAAGTGCTACTCGTAATCGTGGTATGAGTGAATCTAAAGGAGAATTTATCTCATTTGTTGATAGTGATGATATTCTTAAAGAAGACATGTTGGAACAATTGATGAAGCAAATGAGTGTTGAAGAAGTTGATATTGTAGAGTGTTGGTATACGAATGATAAACAAGAATTAGATTTACCTTCCCCAAAAAGATACAGAGATAATTTTTAAAGGGAATTCTAAAGAAGCTCTAGTCTCTTTATGTAAAAAATAATGTGGTTCGTTTGAATGCTGTTGCGAAACTTTTTCGAAGACAATTAATTATCAGTTTTCCATTTTTAGAAGGTTTATTTTATGAAGATGTTTATGGTGGAATTGGGATTTTTAAAACATATAAATAAAAATGGTGAAAATTAATTATATAGGTTATTATTATCGTGTACGCTCTGGGAGTATAATGAATCGAGAATTGATACAAAAAATTTAGATTTATTTACTATTTGTGACAAAGTAGAGGAACTTTACAATGATGATAAAAAAAGCGCTAAGTTACGTATATCGCCGTTTATTCAATCTAGTATTAATGCACGTAATTGACTACAAAAATTTTTTTGAAGGTAATCCTTATAAAGAAAAAAATATAGCAATTATTTAAATAGATATGCAAAAAAACTCTAGAAAATCTTTATTAATTTATGCTTATCTACTATTTCCTAAACACATCGTTACTATTTCACGTATTCTTGGGGGATTACAATGGCGCTGGGAGAAATATGTCGTTAAAAATATCGAAAGGGTAAAATAAAGTGAAGTATTTTTAAAAAGAAACATATGTTAAAAGCAAATCATGCAGGACCAAAAAGCAAGAATGGATGCTGAAAAATTATGTTAGATAATGGTTATCAAGAATATTATTTACCGGATGGTCAAAAGAATAAAGATTTAAATAAAGGCGATGTTATTATTCTTCAGTTTCCACTATTATGGAAATCATTAAAAAAACAAATGCGTATGAAGTTTTTTAAAGAGAAAGAACTTTAAAGCTTTATTTACTCATTCATGATATTGAATCTCTAAGAAATAAAAAGATTAAATCATTTTCTGATTTTTAAATATTCTATCATATATTTTTGCAAAAATAAAAACAGTTTTAGAAAGAGTAGATGGAATTATTGCACATAATAATAAAAATGAAATTTGAATTAGTAAAAAAATGGAATTAATCCAGAGAAAAATTGTAACGTTAGAGATATTTGACTATTTAATTCCAGATTTCAACGAGAATAGGATTTATTATAAAGATAAAATATTGTTAGCAGGAATTTTTGATATTCGTAAAACAAAAATATGCTAGAAATCTACCTGAAAAACCTGAATTTGAAATTTATGGAATCAATTTTGAACATGATAATCTCCCGAATAATGTTCACTATAAGGGGGTATTTTCGCCGGAGGAACTTCCTAATCACTTGCAAGGTGGTTTTTGGATTAGTTTGGGATGGTGATAGTAGCGATACTTGTAGCGGTATGTATGGGGAGTATTTAAAAATTAATAATCCTCATAAAAGCCTCTTTATACTTGGCGTCTAACTTTCCAATTATTGTGTGGAGGCAGTCGGCTCTTGCTGATTTTGTAATAAGAAATAATTGTGGAATTATCATTGATTCATTGTATGAAATTTCTGGTATTTTAGAATCTATGAATGAAGAAAAGTACCAACAGTTTATAGATAACTGTAAAAATTGGAGAAAAAAATTCGTCAAGGAGATTATCTAAAAAAGCCTTGGAAGAATGTGAAAGGAAAATGTAAAAATTATGAAAATTCAATCATTGAAAAGAAAAATACATAGATACAGTAGAATTTTTACAGTATTACGGTTTAAAACCAACTTTTTGCATACTATCTTAGTCAACAATCTGAAACTAAACATTTTAGTTTGCGATAATCCTGGAATTTGTATATAATCTACGAAAAAAGCTGGAATAAATAATCTATCATATAAGGCTGATGTAGTTGAAGGCGAAGAAGATTTTCCTAAAATTATCTGGACAATGTGGCAACAAGGTGAAGATCAGATGCCAGAAACAGTTAAAAGCGTCTATTAAAACTATAAAATCTTTTGCCGAAAAAGAATGGTTGTGAGTTTAATTTATTAACTGATGAAAACCTTCATAATTTTGTAGAAATACCAAAAGATATTATTAAAAAAATATAAAAAAATAAGGAATTAAAACCAGCCCATTTTTTTCTGATATTGTTCGTTTTTATTTATTATATGAATATGGTGGAATTTGGATGGATGCAACTCTATTTGTATCACCGTATGCTACTATAGATATGTTTGAAGGTGAGTTTTTAGTCTTAATCATCCTCCTATATTGGCAGGAGAAATTAAATATGCTATTGGTGACTTTTAAATGGTCAGGCTTCTTTTTAGCAGGGGAAAAAGGAAAATTATTTTTAAAAATATTCGAGATTTATACGTGTACTATGTAAGAAAGTATCCAATTTTTATAGATTATTTAATAATGGACTATTTTATATTATCAGAATATAATAGTAATAGTTATTATGAGAATTGGTAGATACCCCTACCAATATATGCACATACTGAAAGTGTTTGGTTTTTAAATTTAACGATAGTAAATTATTTGATGAAAAGAATGGGATGATGTGTTAAGAACAACACCTATTATGAAAACAACTTATAAAATCAATGAAAAAGAGCTAGTTCCTCAAAGTTATCTTTATAAATTATATAACGGTGAATTAAATGAATAGAGGGAATACATGAAGAAAAGTAGAACAGATTATGCAACTTTAAATACAAGTATCGCGCTCGCAATCCAACCGTTCCAAGCGCTTATTGGATTTGTAAGTCGAACAGTATTTTTAAATATACTAGGAGTAACATATTTAGGTTTAAATAATTATTTATCAAGTTTAATATCGATGTTATCTTTTAGCTGAATTGGGAATAGGTGGGGCTATGACCTATGCATTATATAGCCCATTAGCTAGAAAAGATCATGGAAAAATTAATGCTTTTATGATTTTGTTTAAGAAGTTATATAGGATGATCGGGATTGGTATTTTTATATTTGGGACTGTTCTAGCAATATTTTTTTACCATATATAATTAAGGATTATCCGGTAAATCGTGAAGTATATATAGTATATTTCCTTTTTGTTTTTTTAACTCTGCTTCGAGTTACTTTTTCTCGTATAAAAGAACATTATTGTATGTGGATCAACGAAATTATGTTATGACCTCTATTGATTTTTGGTCTTAGTATTCTTCGAGCAGTTTTACAGATAGGTGTCTTAATTTATACTAAGAATTTTTGTTATATATCTTTTAGTAGGTATATTCATGAATATCCTTGGTAATTTTATTATGTCTAGTATTGTTGATAGAATGTATGATTATCTGTACAATGAAGAAATTACTTCTATAACTCGAGAAGAAAAAAATCGAAATTTGTTAAAAATGTAAAAGGTAATATTGTAGGTCGTATTGGTGAAACTATTGTTTTTCAAACTGATAGTCTTCTAATGGGTGCTTATATCAGTTTAACGGTTATAGGTTTGTATGGAAACTATATTTTCGTGCTTGGATTTTTATCACTTTTTAGTAAATACGACTATAAATCCAGTTGTATCCTCAATAGGAAATTTAATTCATTCTGAAGATACTACACTAATAGCTAAAAATAAACTTTATAAAAGAAATTTCAGTTTATTGTCTTTAGTATGGTTTATCTTTTAAGTATGGGCTTTAATCTTTATTAATCCATTTATAACGATTTGGTTGGGTAAGGATTTCCTATTTGATATAGGAGTTGTAATTCTTATAGTTGTTAATTTTTTTCTTAACAAATTATAGAAGACCAGCACTTATATTAATATCAATATATGGGCTTAGTTATGAACAAAATAAAAAAAGTATTAGTAGAAATTATACTAAATATAGTTCTTTCGCTTTATTATCTTATTGTCTTAGATTTAGGTGTAGCTGGTATTTTTATTAGGGACTATTTGTTCAACGGTGTTAACATGTATATGGTATGAACCGTATAGTGCGTTTAAATATGGGATAAAGTCTTCAGCAAAAGAATATTTCAAAACTATGGTTAAACATTTTACAGTATTTACGGTAAGTATTGTCTGCATTATCTTATTAGATGTTTTTGTATTTTCTAAACAGGAATTTATTGTCACTATATTTATGAAAATACTTCTATATGTTGGGTTGTTTAGTATATATATTTATCTATATAGAAATCATGAGGCAGGTAAATTAATTGTACGTATGATGCGAAAAATATTGTTTTTAAAACAGATTAAGGAGAAAAATAAATGAAAAAGAGTATTAGTTTGCGGCTTAGTACCTGATGTTAGGGGATTAGAAAAATCGTTGTAGATTTTTACAATAACATAAATACAGATGAATTTGAATTTGAATTTTTTTACTTCAAGGTCCAGAAAATGTAGAATTTAGTGATCATTTTAAAAAATTATGCAAAAAAATCCTATAGTGGTTCATAGAATACCTAAGTTAAGACCTAATATAAAATTAGCATTGAAAGAATGGGATAAATTCTTTAGAAATAATGCCCATCGATATGATATACTATGGTCTAATCAAAATGGATTAACTCATCTAGAATTTTTAAAACTTGCTAAAAAGTATGGCATCAAGAAAAGAATTGTACACGGTCACTGTGCAACTGCTGACAAGTTTTATCGATTTATACATCCGATAAATCGTCTATTTGTTGGGAAATATGCAACAGACTTTTGGGCGTGTGGTATAGAAGCGGCTAATCATTTTTATCACGGTAAAGAAAGAGAAAAAGCACTAGTTATTAATAATGCAATAGAAGTAGAACAATTTCTTTGTGACAATGAAGCACGTAGAAATTAAGAGATGAATATAGTATTCCTGAAGGTTGCCTTGTTGTAGGCCAAGTATCAAGATTGTATGAAAAACAAAAAAATCAAAGTTTCTGCGTTAAAGTATTTTCTGAATTAGTAAAAAGAACCTAATGCACGCTTAGTGTTTATTGGACGTGGAGATACTACAATTTTAACAAATCTAGCTAAAGAATATAATGTTGAAGATAAGGTGATTTTCACTGGATTAAAAAGTAATGTAGGAGAAATCCTAAATTTATTAGATGTATTTTTCTTCCCATCTAATTTTGAAGGATTGCCAATCGTATTAGTAGAAGCACAGGCTAATGGGTTGCCAGTAGTAACAGCTAATCACTTGCCAGTTGCTAGAATTCTAGAAAATTATGATAATAGTTTATCTTTAAAAGATGAATGGAAGCTTTGGGGCAGATAAGATTTTGTCTGTTAGAGATGGACGTATATTAGACAGAGAGTATGTATATGAAAAATTAGGAAACATGGCTATGAAATTAAATCTGCTACTAGAGAGTTAGAAAGATTGTTTAAAAAATAATGTATGGCTGTTTTAAAGTCGAAAAATTAATAATTTATATAAGGTTGTATAATGTATTTAGAGTTGTTGTATTATTTCGCCTAAATATATTTAACAACCTTTTTCTTTAGAGTTTACTTTATATTAGATAATTCTAATACAATTATTGTTTTTATAGAAAATAGGGTAATCTATGTTAATATTATTATGTTAAAACATATTATATTAGATAATTATAAGAAATAACGTTTGGAATGTAGGAGATTGTTTATGGAAAAATAATCAAAGTTATAATAACCAGAAAAAGAATATGGAAATAACAACTTTCAAAAATCAGAATCGAGATATGAATTATGTCGGTAGATATGATAATGGAGATTATACTAATCAGTATTCAGTGGATGCGAATAGTTATAACAACAGTTATTCAGCACAGAATACAAATTATAATAATATTCAAAAATAATGCGCATAGTGTAAATAAAGGTAATAATCAGTATAATCAAGAAAACTTTGCTCCAGACTTTAATTACGAAGAATATAAAGAGCCTAAAAAGAAAACTGGTATTCTATTTTTAATTAGTTTTTAGTAATTGGTTTATTAGCAATTACTGCGTACTTTGGATACACTAAATATGTACTAGATAAAAAAGCAGTTGTTAATTTAAAATCAATATGAGATAGATTTCAAAGCATATGGAACCGATGGAGATGGGACAGCATCTGTTGATATTAAGAAAATACCTATGGTGGATACTGACGATGCTACAGTTACTAAATTTCTACAAGAGCCAACAATTACTTATAGTAAGTCTAATAACTTAAAAATGGAGAAAAAGTGGAGGTTACGATTAGTTTAAGTAAAAACTTCCGCTGAAGCAAAAACTAGAATTAAAAGGTGAATTTAAACGCTCTTATACAGTTAGAGGTTTAAATGAAAAACAAAAAGATAGTTCTAGAGATAGTTCATCATCTACAAGTATTGTTCTAAGAGAAAAATAGTTCTATTAATACTAAAGAACTTACTGATTCTCAAGTTGGGGATTGGGCTAGAGCTATATATATTAGAGATTACTCTAAGGTTCAGTAAATTCTGATTTTTCATATGATGTATGGTTAGGTAGTGATCACTTAGCATATGCTAATTTGAAAAAGAAATGGAAGTACAGTAGGTAAATATAGAGTAAATGCTAGCGGTCAATTGGAACATTATGAAAATGGAGGTTGGAAAGTAGTTAGTAGTACATATACTTCTTAATATTTATTGAACTGAAATATTTTTGTATTAAAAAGAAAAATAATAAAAATAGAAAAACTGATAACTAAAATATAGATAGCGTATTCTAGTTATTAGTTTTTGTAAATTTATTTATAAAAAAATTTTAAATACCTCTTGTAATTAATGATATTTAATGAGATAATAGTACATATAATGCAAATAGATTAAGAGGAGATTTTTACTTATGACAAAGATTTTTAGCTATTAACTCAGGAAGTTCATCTTTAAAATTTCAATTATTTGAAATGCCTGAAGAAAAAGTTATTACAAAAGGACTAGTTGAAAGAATCGGTATTGAAAACAGTGTATTCACAATCGAATTCAACGGAGAAAAATAAAGAAACATTAGATATTCCTAACCATGACGTAGCTATTGAAATGCTACTTGAAAAATTAACAAAAATTAGGTATTGTACAAGATGTTAAAGAAATTGAAGGAGTTGGTCACCGTGTCGTTCATGGTGGAGAATTCTATGATGCATCAGTATTAGTAACTGAAGAGGAATTAGCTAAAGTTGATTCTATCGAAGATTTAGCACCTTTACACAACCCAGCGAATATTAAAGGTGTTCGTTCATTCCAAAAAGAATTACCAGGAGTTCCAAACGTATTAACATTTGATACTGCATTCCATCAAAGTATGCCTAAATCAACATACATGTATGCAGTACCAAGAGAATTCTACGAAAAATATGGAGTTCGTAAATACGGTGCTCACGGAACAAGCCACAGATACATTGGAGAAAAAGTTGCTGAAATTTTAGGAAAAGACCCTAAAGAACTAAAAACAATTTCTTGTCACATTGGTAACGGTGCTTCAATTTGTGCTATTAAAAATGGTAAATCATTCGATACTTCTATGGGATTCACTCCATTATCTGGTTTAGTAATGGGTACAAGAACTGGGGACATTGATCCAGCTACTATCCCTTACATCGCACAAAAAACTGGATTATCACTAGAAGAAATCGTACGTATTTTCAACTTTGAATCAGGATTAAAAGGTGTATCTGCACTTTCTTCTGACTTACGTGATGTTGAAGACGTTAGAGATACAAACCCACACGCTGCTGAAGCTATTGATGTTTACATCACAAGAATTAAAGAGTATGTTGGAGCTTATGCTGCAGCTATGAACGGAGTAGATGCAATTGTCTTCACTGCAGGTGTTGGTGAAAAATGCTACTGGGTTCGTGAAGAAGTATTAGAAGGATTAACTTTCCTAGGTGTACAAATCGATAAAGAGAAAAACAATGTACGTGGAAAAGTTGCAGAAATCTCAACAGCAGATTCTAAAGTTAAAGCTTTCGTAATTCCTACAGATGAAGAAGTTATGATTGCTAGAGATACTTATAACTTATCTAAATAATAAATAAGATTACAAGGGCTGGGGTTTCTCTCCAGTCCTTTAATAATTTGAAAGGACGCTATGGTAAGAAATAACTTCAAAAAATAAGTTTAAAGGAGCTATTGATATCTTAAAGATATTTAATCTAAATGGCTATAGAGGCATACTTTGTTGGTGGTTGTGTAAGAGATTATTTATTAGGTGAAGAATTTTCTGATATTGATATAACGACAAATGCGCTACCTGATGAAGTAAAGAAAGGTGTTTCGTAAGAGTATTGATACCGGAATTCAGCATGGAACAGTAACAATCTTAGTTAATGGTGATAGTTATGGAAGTTACTACATTTAGAACTGAAGAGGACTATACAAACCACCGTTCTCCTGAAAAGGTAGAGTTTGTAAGTAATTTACGAGAAGATCTTGATAGGCGTGATTTTACAATTAATGCTATGGCATTAGACTATAAAGGGAAGTTATTCGACTATCATAATGGAGATAAAAGATTTAAGTTCTAAAATTATTCGTACTGTAAATGATCCTAATGAGAGATTTTATGAGGATGCCTTAAGAATGTTAAGAGCGTTTCGTTTTTCATCTAAGTTAGGGTTTGAAATTGAGGATAATACAATAGACGCTATTAAGAAAAATGCAGAACTTATAAAATTTGTATCTATTGAACGTATTGTAAATGAATTTAAAAAGCTTTTAGCTGGTAAAGGTAATCTAAGGAGTTTAGAATTATTAATAGATAGTAAGCTTTAATTCATATATTCCATTTTTGAGAAAAGTTAATGAAGTTCAAGATTTATCAAGTTATTCATTCTGTCAGAGTTTGTATATTTTATCGAATATTAACAATATTTCGTTTGAAAAACTAAAATTATTGAAATTATCAAATAAAGAAATAAAGTTAATAAAACAATTTGATTTAATAAATCAAGAATTTAAAAAATAATACTCCAATAGAATTAATTTTATATAAATATAATCATGAAAATGTTAAGTTTGTATGTGATTATTTTGGGTATGATAAAGGAAATTATATTGATGAATGTATTTTAACTATAAATTCTTTTGATGATATAGATATTACGTCGGAAGAAATTATAAATTCTATTGAAAGAAAAACCTGGTCCATGGATTAAAAACTGTAATTTCTAAATTAGAAAAAGATATTTTACTTCATAAGTTAAATAATAATAAAAAGATATACTAGATTTTTTTATTAAATATAAGAGATAATATATAGATGATTTGAAAGAGGTGAGAGAATTTATGAATAAATTATTTTGTGTAGTTGATATAGAATTAACAGATGATAAAGAAATTATTCAATTTTCAGCAACAAAACTTGATGAAAATTTTAAAGAAATATCATCGATTAATTATTATATTCAGCCGAAAAACAAGTATCTACATTTGTTACTGATTTGACAGGGATAAGTAATGAAATGTTACATGATAAAACCTTTTTGAAGATGTAGCTCAAGAATTATTTAATTATATTAAAGATGACATTCTTGTATGTCATAGTCTTCCTTCAGATTATGTTATTTTTAAAGAAAAGATTTCACGATGTTGGAATTCAATACAAGGCAAAACAATCGTTAGATACTGTTGAATTAGCGAGACTATTTTTACCGTCACAAAAAAGTTATAGACTTTCTGATTTATCGAATTCTCTTGACCTTTACACCGGTGAAAAGGTATCATAATGCAGCAGTAGACGTAAAAGTAACAGTTAGATTGTTTATTGAAATAGCAAGAAAAATCTTTTATTAGTGATAATAATTATAAAAAGATTGAAGATTTATTAGAAAAATTGATATTAATATGTACATATTTTCTAAATTCTGTAGAGAAAATATAGCTAGCACAAAGGATAAATTTAATGATTTCTTGCATTTTCGAAGGAGTGGATTATAGAAAAGTAAAATTTGAAACTAGGCCTCACGAATGACAAAGAAAACTTTATACTATTTTCATCGATAGACGAAGAAGAGTATGTAAGGAAATTTAATATTTCTGACTTTGTAATTATAAAGAAAAAGTTCATATGTACCATTAAATGTATTCTCACTGTTCCCGGAAAAAGAGGATCCTAATCTAGATAAACTATTAATAAAATTATACGTATGGATATTAGAAACAAAAACTGGTGATTTTTCAGAACTTAATTTATTATATCTGGAAAAATGTATATTGAAGGTATTAAAAAGGTGTTTCTATTAGCTCAAAAATCATACTATTTTTGATGAAAAGAATAAAGCTGCACAGAGTTGTAAGAACATCGTAACAAATTATGAATCTATAGAATATATAATAGAGAGTGATATGTTTAGAAATCATACATTTATTTTTGAACATAAAAATATTAGGACGAGAATTAGATTCAATAAATACTAAAGATTATTACTATAAAAAAATGTAATTGTAGAGTTGAATGTAGCAGTCTCTAAAAATTTAAAAATAAGGACATTAGAGATTTAAGAAATAATATAGATGGATTAGTTAAATTTTTGCATGAAATGTATATCTCAGAAAGTTTGTTTTTATATAATGATAGTTTAAGTTTTATATTACAGGATGTTGATGCTATACTTATTGATATAAAAATATAAAAAACGAAGTTCCGATTTTTATAAATTTATGAAGAAATTGAGAAGTGTGTTAACAAATTCTAAGAATACATATAAATTTATTATACTTGATCAAGAAAATAGCTTGAAACTTACAGTAGTTAACGATAAAAAGTTAAATCTTTAATTAATATAATCCACGCTAGAAAGCATAAGTACTTAAACTTGAAATCAAAAAGCAAAACTACTTATATTCAAAATGGTGAAGATGAGTTAATCAATACAAAAAGTACTGAGTCAATTTTATATATTTTTGAAAGTAATAAATATAAGGACTTATATTTTAGTAAAAGAGAGAGAGCTATATAAAATTTTATAATTTTTCTATTAAAGAAAAATTTTAACGAATTATATAAAGATGTTATAATCGTTTAACTTGTAGATGTTATGCAACGAAGGATATATTAGAATATCGATACTATTTGAAAGATATTTTTGATTGTATAGTCTTAATTCGTGATTTAGAACAATAAATTATAAAAATTAAAAACACATAATTGAAAAATATTAAATTTATGATATAATATAAATAGTTTTTATATAACTATGAATATTAAAAATTTTTGAATACAATAATAATTTAAATTAGGAGGGACTTCAAGTTGAATATTAATAATTTAAAAGAACAACTAGGTCAAAAAGTAACTCTTGGTGCATGGATTGCGAACAAGAGAAGTAGTGGTAAAATTGCATTTTTCCAATTAAGATATGGAGCTGGATTTATTCAAGCTATTGCTTTAAAAGAGGCATTAGGAGAAGAAAGATACCAACAATTACGTCATTTACCACAAGAAACTTCGTTAAAAAGTAACTGGATTAATTAAAAGAAAATGAAAGAACTTTCTGGTATTGAATTAGAAATTGAAGACTTTGAAGTTATTTCAGAAAGCAATTGATTATCCTATCACTCCAAAAAGAACATGGGGTAGAATTCTTAGCAGATAATCGTCACATTTGGATACGTTCTAAGAAACAACATGCTATCTTTAACAATTAGAAATCAGATTATTAAATCTACATATGATTTCTTTGAAAAAGAAGGATTCTTAAAAACAGATCCACCAATTTTAACGTCATCAGCTCCAGAAGGAACTACAGAATTATTTAATACTAAATATTTCGATGAGGAAGCATATCTTTCTCAATCAGGACAACTTTACTTTAGAAGCAACAGCTATGGCATTTGGTAAAAGTATTTTCATTCGGTCCTACTTTCAGAGCTGAAAAATCTAAAACTCGTCGTCACTTAATCGAGTTCTGGATGATTGAAGCTGAGATGGCGTTCTGTAATCATGATGAAAGTTTAGCACTGCAAGAAGCATTTGTTAATCACCTATTAACTGATGTATTAGAAAAATGTCAAGAACAACTTAAAGTTCTTGGTCGTGATTAGAAGCCCTAGAAAATGCTCGAGGAGAATTCCCACGTATTAAATATAAAGATGCTATCCAATTACTAAAAGATAATGGATTTGATGATATTGAATATGGTGATGACTTCGGATCACTCACGAAACATTTATCGTAAATAGCTACAACAAACCAGTATTTATTACTCACTGGCCATTAGACATTAAACCATTCTATATGATCGAAGATCCAAATGAACCTGGTGTAGTACTATGTGCGGACTTAATAGCTCCAGAAGGATATGGAGAAATCATCGGTGGTTCTCAACGTATTGACGACTACGATAAATTATTAGAAAACATTAAGAAATATGATTTAAATCTTGATGCTTATGGTTGGTATTTAGATCTACGTAAATATGGTTCTGTAGAACATGCTGGATTTGGATTAGGTTTAGAGCGTACTGCAGCTTGGATTACAGGTAACGGACACGTTCGTGAGACTGCTCCATTCCCACGCTTATTAAATAGATTAACACCTTAGGAGTCCAAAATGATCAATATCAATATAAAAGGTCTTTTTAGTTGATGCTGATTTTTAATGAATTATAAATCTTATAACTTATCTGGAGAGGAAGCTATGTTTCTTCTCTCAGATAAGTTATTTTTGACAAATCAAGGAGATTTACCATTTTCAATAGACTTATTTAAAAATGAATCAAATAAATCAGAAAAATGAAATCTTTTCTATGCTTGATAATTTAGTTAATAAAGGATGCATTGTTATTTCAGCTGAAAGCAAGTTAGATTTTTATTGTTTTTAATAATAAGGAAGACTATTATACTCTGCGTGAGTTATTAAAATTAACAGAACGAGTAACTGGGAGAATATTAACTACTAAAGAGATTGATATTGTAACTTCTTGGTTTGATTATACAAAACAACAGATAGATGAAGCATTAACTTTGTCTAAAAATATTAGTTATGTTAATGGTATATTAAATAACAAAAGTAAATAAAGATATTCAATCAGAAAGTGGAAGTAGTTTTAGGGTTATGACTGGTTTAACAAATAGACAAAAAGAATAAAAGCAAAAAGTTATGGAATATTTGGATAAAGTATTTCCTGATGTAGAATGTGAACTAGATTTTTCTAATAATTTGGAATTAGTTATTGCTGTTCTCTTATCGGCGCAATGTAAAGATGAGTATGTAAACAGAGCAACAGTCGGGTTGTTTGAGAATTATAAGACAATTGATGATTATGCTGATGCTAAGGTGGAAGATATGAGAAGTATATTCGAACACTAGGTCTTTATAAAGCAAAAATCTAAAAAAATATAGTTGGTATGGCTAATATGTTAAGGGATGTTTACGATTATAAGATTCCACAGACTAGAGAAGAGTTAGAAAAACTACCTGGTGTAGGAAGAAAAACTGCCAATGTTGTTCTATCTGTTGGCTTTAATATTCCCGCGATTGCTGTTGATACTCACGTTGAACGAGTAGCAAAAATGTTTGGATTAGCAGATTTAACCGATACACCACTTCAGGTAGAAAAAAGTCTTATGAGTGTTTTCCCTATGGAAAGTTGGGGAAAAATACATCATCAACTAATTCATTTAGGTCGATATAAACTCCCTGCAAGAGGTGAGCGTACTATTGACCCAGAATTAGAAAAAAATTATTAGTATTGAAATAAGAGGAGAAGTTATATGATAATCATATTTATATTAGCGTGTTTTTAATATTGCTAGATCAACTTAGTAAAAATTTTATAGTTAATCATTTCTCATTAGGAGAAAAGTAAGGAAGTTATAGTGAATTTCTTCAGTATATCATCTCATAGAAATAGAGGGCTGCATGGGGGATTCTACAAGATAGTCGTTTATTTTTCTTAGTTGTTACGATTATTTTTGTGGCTATTTTTATCATATTATCTATTAAAACAAAAATTCTTTATCTGCTTTTGATAAAGGGACATTTTTCATTAATATATGGTGGAGCAATTGGTAATTTTTATCGATCGATTAACTAGACATGAAGTTGTTGATTTTTAGATTTTAGAATTTTTGGATACGATTTTCCAATTTTTAATTTAGCAGACTGTTTTTATTTGCGTAGGAGTATTCTTTTTACTATATAAGATTTACAAAGAAGAAGAAAATAATAATTGAGAGCGGACTTTTTAGGTCATGCTCTCATTTTTGTTATAATTAAGTAAATTAGAAAAACTACAAAGGAGATTTAAATGTATTATTGTACATATGAAAGCAAAAATAGGACTTTTATATTTGGTTTCAGATGGTGAAAGTCTTTGCGGATGTTATTTTGAAAAATCAAAAATATTTCCCTAATGACATCGACGAATATCAATTTAATGAAGAATTAAATGTATTTGTAGAGTCTATAGCTTGTTAGAAAAATATTTTTAACGGTGAAAACCCAAGTATAGATAAAATCCCTTTGAATTTTTATGGAACTGAATTTAGAAGAACAGTTTGGAAAGTTCTCAAAGAAATTCCTTCGGTGAAGTAATTACATACAGGGATATTGGAGAAATAATAGCTAAGACAAGAGGTATAAAAACTATGTCAGCACAAGCGGTAGGAGGGCAGTTGGGCATAATCCATTGTTAATTTTTATTCCATGTCATAGGGTAATGGTGCAGATGGAAGTTTAACAGGTTATGCTGCAGGTCTTGAAAATAAAAATTTTCTATTAAATTTAGAATCTGATAATAATAATTATTAATTAAAGGATGAAATACCGTCCAACAATAGAAGAATATATGAAAAATATGATATAATTAATTAGATTAAATTCTTTTTAGGAGAAATAAATGAACGATAAAAAAATAGTATTTATGGGAACTCCAAAGTTTGCTGTTCCTGTTTTAGAAAATGTTAATAGAAAATTACGGTGTAGATTTAGTTATTACTCAGCCAGATAAAAAGTCGGTAGAAAGAAAGTACTAACTCCACCCCCAGTAAAAGTTGTGGCTTTTAGAAAATAATATTAAAAGTATTACAACCTGAAAAATATCAACAGATGAAGAAACTTATAATACATTAAAAGAATTAAACCCGGATATTATTATAACTGCCGCCTATGGCCAACTTGTACCAGAAAAATATTAGAGATTCTAAACATAAGTGCATTAATGTTCATGGATCATTATTACCAAAAATTACGTGGAGGAGCACCTATTCAGTATTCAATACTTGAAGACCATGGTAAAACAGGTATAACAATTATGTATATGGTTAAAAACTAGATGCAGGAGATATGTTATCAAAAGTAGAGGTTGATATTCTTGATAGTGATAATTATGAGACTTTACATGATAAACTTTCAATCGCTGGACGTGATTTATTAAATGAAACTCTTCCAAAAATCTTTAGTGGTGATATTGCACCAGAAAAACAAAATGAAGAAGAAGCTACGTTTGCTCGTAATATCTTAAGAGAAGATGAGAAGATTGATTGGAATTCTTCTGCTAGAGATGTATTTAACAAAGTTCGTGCATTAGATCCAACACCTGGGGCATTTACTTATTTAGAAGGTAATGTGCTAAAAATTTGGTCAACTGAAGAAGTTAAACAAGATGTTGAATCTAATTTTGACAAGGTTGGAACTATTATTAAACAAGATAAGAAACATATCTATATTTTATGTGGAAATAAGACAGTGCTAAAAGTGAACGAACTTCAAGTTTCTGGTAAAAAAACGTATGCCAGTAGTTAATTTCTTGTCAAATAAGAAAGACTATGTAGGAACAGTATTAGGTGAAGAAAATGAGTAGCATTAATGCTAGACATATTGCATACGAGTACTATATACAATTATTCAAGAAGATGGCTATAGTAATATTACTTTTAAATAAATACTTTAATCAGTATAAGTTAGAAGAACAAGATAAGAGATTTATTAGTGAGGTAGTATATGGTACTATAAAAATAAATTGTATCTTGAACACATTCTTAAATCTTATTCTAAAGGTAGAAGTAAAAACCCTAAAAGTTAAAGTTATTTTATTAATGAGTATCTATCAATTGATTTACATGGATAAAACGCCAAACTTCGCGGTTATTGATGAAGCTGTAAAATTAAGTAAGAAAAATTGCAGGTAATATCACAGGAAAAATTCGTTAATGGTATTCTAAGAAATATTGAGCGAAATTCGAGTAATCTAGATCTTAAGTATAAAAAAATACAACTGAACAGTTCTGTATAGAAAAATAGTTGTCCAATCAAATTATATAATATACTTAAAAAAACAATACGGATAGAAAAAGCTCAAAAGAATAGTTATCTCATTTAATCAAAAGAGTAAAAACAGTATTAGATATAACCCGTTAAAAATTACTAAGAAAGAGTTAATAGAAAAATTAGGTGATGCTGTTAGCGAGAGTGAAATCTGTGAAAGATAGCCTAGTTTTAAATAAATTAAACTTAGATAGTAGTTTATTCACAAAAGGATATTATATTATCCAAGATGAGGCAAGTGCTCTAGTTGCATCGTCGATCGGCTTTACACATTAGATAAAAATATAAAATACTAGATACTTGTGCTGCTCCTGGTGGTAAAAGTTTGCATATAGCTAGTAAGTATTTTTAATTCTAGTTTAATTTCATGTGATAAATATATACATAAGCTAAAAATTAATTGAAGATAATAAAGAGAAACTTGGAATTACCAATATAGAGGTTATAGAACAAGATGCAACTTTAAATAATTCTTCATTTAACGATAAGTTTGACATCGTAGTTTGTGATGTACCATGTTCGGGGATAGGGGTTATAAAAAATAAACCTGAGATAAAATATAAGATAACAGATGCTTATGTTGAAGATATTGCTAAACTTCAATACGATATTCTAGAAAAATAGCAAAAAATATGTTAAACAAGAAGGAATTTTAATGTATTCAACTTGCACGATAGATAGAGAGAAAATATAGAAAATATAGAAGTTTTTAAAAAGAGAACAAAAGATTTTAGTTTTAGAGATATTTCTCTAAATAATAGTATTGTAAAAAACGAGAGAAAATGGTGTATTAGAAATACTACCTGATGACTATAGTTGCGATGGATTCTTTATCGCAAAACTAAAAATGGAGGCAAAATGTTAATTTCAGATTTTAAAGGCTATAAAAGTCTAGATGGTTAAAAAGATTTCGATAAAATGTCTATATATTCTATAAGACTTGATCAATTAGAAGAATATATTGTAAGTATCGGTGAGAAAAATTTAGAGACAAAAACAAATCTTTGATTGGTTATATAAAAAGAGAATTACAGATTTTTCAGAAATGAAAAATGTACCTAAGTCTCTTCAGAGAAACTTACTGAAGAGTTCGAGATTACAACTCTAAAAACGATTATTAAGCAAGAAAGTCTGCTGATGGAACAATGAAATTCCTATTTGAGCTACAAGATAAGTATACTATTGAGAGTGTACTTATGAAAAATAAATACGGAAACTCACTATGTGTAACTACACAAGTAGGTTGTCGAATTGGATGTACTTTCTGTGCATCAACACTTGGTGGTTTAAAACGTAATCTAGAAGCTGGTGAAATTGTTTCACAAGTATTAAAAGTACAACAAGAGTTAGATAAAAAAGGTGAACGTATTTCAAGCATTGTAATTATGGGTATCAGTGAACCGTTTGAAAACTACGATGAGATGATGGACTTTATCAGAATGAGTAAATAGTGATGAGAAGTTTTAACATTGGTGCTCGTCACATTACCGTTTCAACTTCTGGTATTGTGCCGAAAATTTATGATTTTGCTAATGAAAAAGTTCAAATTAACTTTGCGGTATCATTACACGCACCGACTAATGAGCTACGTAGTAAAATTATGCCGGTAAATAGAGCTTATAACATAGATAAACTTATGGAAGCATTAAAATATTACCAAGAAACTACAAATCGTCGTATTACATTCTGAATATGGTTTAATGGGTAAAAGTAAATGACCAAAAAGAACATGCAGAAAAATTATCGGAAATTATAAAAAGGGTTAAACTGTCACGTTAACTAATTCCGATTAACTATGTACCTGAACGTAACTATGTTAGAACTAGTAAGAGTGATATTTTCGCATTTGAAAAAGTTCTTAAGAAAAATAAAGTTAATGTAACAATTAGAAGAACACAAGGTGATGATATTGATGCTGCTTATGGTCAACTTCGTGCTAAAGAACGTAAGGAAGAGGTAAAAGGAGGAATTCCAGATGCCACTAGTATATTCGTATAATAGTAATAGAGGAAGAAAAGAAAAATGATGATGCTGTCAGTGTATCGAAGAACAAGCAAGGAGCAATAATTGCTATTGTTTGTGATGGTGTAGGAAGTCATAGTAATGCTGCATATTCTAGTAACTATATAGTTTCAACTTTAGAAAAGAGTGGCAAGATTTAACATTTGCTAATTTTCAATAATATGAAAAATTGGTTATTCGATAGGATTGAAAAACTAAATACAGGAATTATATACTAAGTCAAAAAGATAATCAGAAAAAGATGGGGACAACAATAGTTACTGTCGCTATTTTTGATGGACAAGTTGTTGTTTATAATATTGGGGATAGCAGTGCTTATGGTCTTACAAAAGATAATGCAATGAATATTGTTACCGTTGAAGATTCATTTGTTGGGGGCCTTAATATCAGCAGGTGCAATTACTGAAGAAGAAGCAAAAAGTCATCCAGAAAGACATGTTCTAACACAAGCATTAGCTACAAGAGAATCAATTGATTTACATACTTTTATCGATGATTTAAATAAATATGATTATTTCCTATTATGTTCAGATGGGTTAACGAATATGATAGAAAAATGATGAAATTCAGAATATTGTAAGAAATAATGAATTATCGATAGCTGTTGATGATTTAATTGAAAAATGTGTTAACCGTGGCGGAGTAGATAATATTTCTGTAGCTATAATAAAAATCTAGGGGGTGAAAACCATGATTAATAAAAATTATCTGTAATAGATATAGTAATTTTGGATCATCTAGGAACTGGTGGTATGGCTACAGTTTGGCTAGGGTATGATACTATTTTAGATAGACAAGTTGCTATTAAAACTTTTAAAATTGATGCAAATGATGAAGATGCGGTTAAAAGATTTAATAGAGAAGCAAAAAGCTGTAACAAGTTTATCTCATCCAAATATTGTGTCGATTTATGATGTAGAAAATGAAGGAGAGTTTTTACTATTTAATACTGGAATACGTTGAGGGAATGACTTTAAAAGATTATATGATAAAAATCCTCGTATTCCTATTGAAACTATAGTTCATATTGACTAAACAAATAGCTTCTGGATTAAGTCATGCTCATCAAAATGGAATAATACATAGAGATATTAAACCACAAAATATTCTAATGAATGATAATCTTACATGTAAAAATAACAGATTTTGGTATTGCAAGAGCATATGGTGATACAACACTTACTCAAACAAATCAAATGTTAGGAACAGTATATTATTTATCACCTGAGCAAGCTCGTGGTAATGTTGCTACAGCTCAAAGTGATATTTATTCGTTAGGAATTTTGATATTTGAAATGATTACAGGTCAAATACCATTTAAAGGAGAATCTGCAGTAGGATTGCTTTAAAACATTTACAAGAAGAACTTCCGGATATCGACAAATACAGAGAAAATGTACCTCAAAGTGTAAAAAAATATTGTTTTAAAAGCTACAATGAAAAATCCTAATGAGAGATACATCAGTTCTAAAGAATTATTTGAAGATCTAAGTACGGTTCTTAATCCAGAACGATTATATGAAAATAAATATACTGGATTTAAAAATCCCTGCACAACCTGTAAAAATAATTATAATGAAACTCAATATATAGATAATAGTAGTAATAATAATCAATATGCTTATGCTGATTTTAACAATGAAGATGATTATTATGATTACGAACAAGATAATAGAAATAATAACGTACGTTATCAACAAAATAATAAACAAAAAGAATAACTATAATAATGTTAGTAAACGAGATGAAAAAAAGAGACATCTAAAGCTAAACATATATTCCTTGCAATAGTGGCTATTGTTACTATAGTAGTAGGTACATTTTTCATCTATAATTACGTTATTGGATCTAATAGTGTTTCTGCGCCTGATGTTCGTAATAAAAACTTTAGAAGAAGCTAAAGTTACAATAGTTAAAAGCAGGACTTGAGGTAGGGATGTTACAGAAGTTGCAAGTGATGATGTAAAAGAAAAACTGTAATAGACAGTGATCCTAAAGCTGGTAAAAAAAGTGAAAAAGGTTCGAAGGTTGATTTAAGAGTTTCCTCTGGTAAAAACAGTAGATATGCCTAATTTTGTTGGTCTAGATGAAGAAACAGTTAAGAAAAAAATGCTTCAAAATTAGGATTCAAAAATATAACTGTTGAGAAAGTAGAAAGTAATTTTATGATACCGGGAAAGTTGTTTCTCAAAATATTAGAGCTGGTATGGAAATAATACCAAAAGAAAAAGAATTAATAATTCAAGTATCTACAGGTAAAAAGAAAGTGACTATGCCTAATCTTGTCGGTGAGGATAGCACAACTGTAGAAAGTACTGTTGCATCATATGGATTTAAGAATGTCACTTATAGAGAAGAATACTCTGACAAAGAAACGGGAACGGTTATCTCACAAAGTATCAGAACTGGATCAAATATAGTACTAAGTGATGAATCTTTAGAGATAGTAATCTCAAAAGGAAAAAGAAAGAAGTTCTTCACGTGATGAATCTAGCGATGATTCAAGTGTGGATTCTGAGATCAAATGATGATAGAACTACTAGAAATAATTCAACAAGAAATAATTCTAATAGTAGTAGAAATAACAATAGTAACTAATTAGTGATTATAAAAAGCACAGGGAGATATTTATTTCAACTGTGCTTTTTCATAAAAAGTTATAAATTAATTATATGGTGATTAATATGAATTTAACATTACACTAGAATTACTTCCAGATAATCCCGGATGTTATTTATATAAAGATAATATTGGAGAAATTATATATGTAGGTAAAAGCTAAAAACCTTAAAAAATAGAGTAAAAAGTTATTTTACAGGTACTCATAATAAAAACTCAGACTTTAGTATCAAAAATAGAAGATCTTGAATATATAATTGTTAACTCTGAGAAAAGAGGCTTTTATTATTAGAAAATAATTTAATTAAAAATATAGACCTTATTTTAATATTCGTTTAAAAAGATGATAAAAGTTACCCGTATTTAATGATTACAAAAAGAAGAACATCCTAGATTGCTAATGACTAGAAAAATATAAAAAATAATAAGAATATCTATTTTGGACCTTATGTTGATATAAAATCTGCTACTGAAGTTAAGAAAAATTTTAGATAAAAATATATCCACTAAGAAAGTGTAATCCTGTAGAAAAAGACCATGTATGTATTATCAAATTGGAGAGTGTATAGGACCATGTGCTAAGAAAATTACTGCAGATGATTATAAGTCACAGATTTCTAAAATTAAATCATTCTTAACAGGAAATACAAAAAGAAATATTATCAGATTTAAAAAATAAAAATGCAAGAACACATTAAGAATTTAGAGTTTGAAGCTGCTGGACAAATCCATAATTATATTAAATCAATAGAAGTTTCAGTTCAAAAATCAAGTTGTTGCAGACAGTACAAATATAGATAGGGATTATATGGTTTTTCATTTAACGATGACTATATTTGTATTCAAATATTCTTATCTAGATTAGGGTAATATAATTGAACGTAAGGTTGAATATTTTAATTTATATGATACGCCTGAGGAGATTTTGTATTCTTACTTGTTACAATATTACACTCTAAACAAACTTCCAAAAGAAATATATATTGATGAATTAAATGAAGACTTACTTTCTGATGTAGTCGATTGTAAAGTTATTATTCCTAAAAAGAGGTAATCATAGAAAAATACTAGACACTGTAAAAAGAAAAATGCAACATATTACTTGAATAATAATCTTGCTATTGAAGAACTTAAAGAAAGAAAATTACAAGTTACACTTAATAATATCGCTGAAAAGTTAGGTGTGAAATCTATTAATAGTATTGATGCTTTTTGATAATTCTAATATAATGGGTGTAGATGCAGTTTCAGTAAAAGTTAATTTTACAAATGGGATACTTACAATTATAGAAAAATTCAAAATTGATGAATCTATGGGAATTAATGATGTTCAAACAATGAAAGAAGTACTTTATAGAAATTATAAAGATAAAAACTAATACAGAATTATTGATAGTTGATGGTGGAAAAATCATCTTAATGTAGCCATTGATGTAGTCCATAATACTCTTGAGCTAAAAACAAATTAAGATAATTGGTTTAGCAAAAATGACAAACATATTACTGAATACATTATTACTGATGACTATGAGATAATAGAATTTCCTAAAACTTCTGCAGAATATCTATTTTTAAAAACAAATACAAGACGAAGTACATAGGTTTGCAATTACTTATCATAGGGGCAACAAAAATAGAGTATGTATAAATCAAGTCTTGATGATATTCCGGGGATCGGAAAAGTTAGAAAAGAACCTATTATTAAAATCATTTTCTTCATTGGAAGAAATAAAAAGACACCTGAAGAAAAACTATTGAAATTAGGAATTCTCAAAGAAGTTATAAAAAAATTTAAGAAGTAATTATAATTTATTAAGTTATCCATATTTTTGTTAAGAAATATACGGATAACTTAATTTTTTGAATTAATCTATAGTATTATTAGTAAAAGTATGGTATAATAACTTTAAAGAAATTATAAAAGTCGAGGAGGCAACTATGAAATTTTTTTATCATTCAGATATAACGATAAAGAATTATATGGAGTAAAAAGTAAAACGCGAAGAAAGTGCATGGGACTTAATTAAAGTACTAGAGGATTTTGATAATACTGACAAAAATTCCACAAACATTAAGAGAAGCAATTGAAATATATGAGTGTTTCTTTTATTGAAAAAAGTTAGAAAAGTACTTAAATTAGTTGAAGAAAGCTCTAATGCAAATAACTATAAAGTACCATTTGATAAAATAATTTGGCGTTCACCAATTACGAGAACTCCAAAAATATTCTTTGTGTTGGGCACAACTACGAAGCTACATGTTAATGAACTTGGTGATGAATTAGCAAAAACTCCTAAAGATGTTCTTATCTTTACGAAAGCTACAACAGCTTTTAGCTGGAAATAATGAAGTAGTGCCATCTCATAAAAGATATTACAGATAGCTTAGATTTCGGAGGAGAACTAGCTGTAGTAATAGCAAAACCAGGGAAAAATATCTTGAAACCTCTAGTTTTTAGATTATATTTTTGGATATACAATTTTGAATGATATCACAGCTACTGACTTACAATATAAACACGGTCAATTTTTTTCTTAGGAAAATCATTGGAAAAATCAGCACCTGTGGGGCCTTACTTAGTTACAAAAGACGAAGTTAGTTCACCAGAATCTATGAGTATTGTGACTAAAAATTAATGGAGAAATTAAACAAAAATGCTATGACTTCAGAGATGTTATTTAGAATTGATGATGTTTTAGCAGAAGTTAGTAAAAATTGTTCCTCTAGAAGCTGGAGATATTATTGCAACAGGAACACCAGCAGGTGTTGGTTCTGCTCAAAAACCACCGGTATTCCTAAAAACTGGCGATGAAATTAAAATAACAGTTGAAGGAATTGGTACGTTAACTACAGTTATTGGAGACTAAGTAGAAAGGATAAACAATGGCGAAGAAAGCAAAAGATAAACAAGTAACACATATTGAAAAAGCTGATTTTAAAGCACGTCAGGCTGCTATTAATGAAGCGATAAAGGTAATCGAAAAAGAGTACGGTAAAGGTGCTATAATGGATATTTCATCAGAAAATCCAATTAAAGTTGAGGCTGTATCTTCAGGTTCATTGGCAATTGACTCAGCTTTAGGTATTGGTGGATATCCTAAAGGTCGTATTGTTGAGGTGTATGGGCCTGAATCATCAGGTAAAACAACTATTGCACTTCATGCGATCGCAGAAGTGCAAAAAACAGGAGGGATTGCAGCATTCATAGATGCGGAAAATGCTCTTGATATTGAATACGCAAAAGCATTAGGAGTTGATTTTACTCCTGGTAAATTCTTCTTATCTCAACCGGATAGTGGAGAGCAGGCTCTAGATATCGCAGAAAAACTAATTTTGTCTGGTGCTATTGATATTATCGTAATTGACTCAGTTGCAGCGTTAGTACCAAAAGCAGAAATTGATGGAGTGATGGGAGCTAACCATATTGGTTTACAGGCTAGACTTATGTCGCAAGCACTTCGTAAATTAACTGGACAAATAAATAAAGCTAATACTATTGCTCTATTTATAAAACCAACTTCGTGAAAAAGTAGGGGTAATGTTTGGTAGTCCTGAAGTTACAACAGGTGGTCGTGCATTAAAATTCTACTCAACTGTTCGTATAGATGTACGTAAAGGTGAAGCAATTAAAGGTGCTGATAGTGAAATTTTAGGTAATAGAACAAAAATTAAAATTGTTAAAAATAAAGTTGCACCACCATTTAAAAGTTGCTGAAGTTGATATTATGTTTGGGGAAGGAATCTCAAAAAAATTGGAGAAACTCTTGATTTTGCAGTTGACTTAGATATTATCAACAAATCTGGATCATGGTTCTCATATAATGGAGAGCGATTAGGTCAAGGGCGTGAAAATGTTAAGAAAGTATTTGAAGAAAATGAAGAACTATACAATGAAATTTACGGTCTTGTAAGGGATGAAATTATGAGTAAAAGCTGGGAAAAAGAATGACTCAGTAGACGAGGAAGAATCAAACGATAATATTGATGAACTTGATTTAGGGATAGAAACTTTAGGTGAGGTTGAATAGTAATATATGAATAAAAAATTGTTTAAAATTGTATTATGGTTAATGATTTTTATTATATTAGCTAGTGGATTTATTTCAGCTATAGCAATATTCTTATAATCTATATACATAATAAATAAAAATAAAAGGGATGCCCCAAAAAGTCATAAATTATAAAAAGTTTATATGAGAACTCATAGACGCAGTGGTTTATAGATATCTAATCTCACTTCATAAAAGTTTTTTTAGATATCTAATAAACTTTGCGGGTGACTCGACAAAAATCGATTTCTCTGAAATCACGATTTTTGAGTCACCCCTTTTATTTTGAAAATGTGGTAAAAATATTATTAGAGAAAAATAGGAGAAATAATAGTGAATTTAGTACAAAAATATGAATGATAATCAGCTAAAAGCTATATTAAAGACAGAAGGCGCTGTAATGGTTATAGCTGGAGCAGGTAGTGGTAAAACTCGTGTTTTAACAAATAGAATAGCTTATTTAATTTCTGAAAAAAATATTTTTAGAAAATAATATCTTAGCTATTACTTTTACTAATAAAGCTGCTAAAGAAATGAAAGAAAGAATATATGCTCTAGTTGGTGAAACTTCTAAATATATTTGGATAAATATATTCCACTCTATGTGTGTAAGAATATTACGTCAACACATAGAACTTTTAGGATATAATAAAAAAACTTTACAATATTAGATACTAGTGAACAAAAAAAGTATAATAAAAATATAGTTAGGGTCTCTAGATTTATCAGAAGATGCATATCAACCAGCTAATGTTTTAAAAATAATTTCAAATGCAAAAATAGTTTAGTTTCTGTAAAAAGATGAGAGAACAATCTCGTTTTGGATTTATGAAAAATGTAGCAGAAATTTATGCACACTACCAAAGTTATTTAAAGAAAATAGTGTTTTAGACTTTGATGATTTAATGCTTAAAACAATCGTATTATTTAAAAAGTTCCCTGAAGTTTTAGCTATTTATCAAAAATCAATTTCAATATATTCATGTAGATGAGTATCAAGATACAAACGTTATTCAGTATAGATTAATTAAGATGTTATCAGAGGTACACAAAAATGTATGTGTTGTTGGTGATGATGACCAAAGTATTTATAGCTGGCGTGGTGCGTGTAGTGATAATATAATAAACTTTGAAAAAGATTTTGACAATGTTGAACTAGTATTTCTTGATCAGAACTACCGTTCTAATTCAACAATTCTTGATGCTGCTAATGCGGTTATTAAAAATAACACTGATAGAAAAGAAAAAGCTCTATGGTCTGAAAATAAAGGTGGAGGAAAAATATCTGTTTACGCTGCTTCTAATGATAAGGATGAAACGGATGATATTGCTAAAAAAATACTTGATTTGAAAAAAGAAGGTATTGATTATAAAAGATATTGCAATTTTATATCGAGCTAACTACCTTTCACGTCAAATGGAGAATTCATGTCTATCTTTCGGAATACCATACAAGTTAATTGGTTCTCTTAAATTCTTGCAACGTCAAGAGGTACGTGATTTACTTGCTTATTTAAACGTTATTGTTAATAGAGCTGATGAGTTCAGCTTAAGAAGGATTATTAATGTACCAAAAAGAGGTATTGGAGCTAGTTCAATGGATAAAATTGACAAGTATGCAGAGCAATACGGTATTTCTTTATTTGAAGCTCTAAAAAACATCGAAGCAGTAGGAGTTTCTAAAAATAGTAACTAACATCAAATTACTGACTAATCTAATTGAAAAATATTCAGAAGTAGAAAAGTACTCGATAGATGAGTTAATTATTGGTATTTATAAAAGATTCCGGATATGAAAATATGCTAAAAAGAGTCTAATGATCCTTATGCAGAAACTAGAATTGAGAATATTTCTGAGTTAGTATCTTCTGCTAAACAATTCTCTAGTATGAACGATAGCCTTATTGACTTCATTTCGAAATGTCTCTTACTTCTGATTCTGATGATGAGAATCAAGAAGATGCAGTAGTACTATCGACAGTCCATGCTTCAAAAGGGTTAGAGTATAAAGTAGTCTTTATAATGGGGTTAGAGGAGAATTTATTCCCATCTATCAGAGATGCTGAGAGTAGCTGACGAGAAGAATAAAATGGAAGAAGAGCGTCGCTTAGCATATGTTGCGATTACTCGAGCAAAAGAAAGATTATTTATGTCTTATGCAAACAGACGAATGCAATTTGGTTCTATCAAGATGAATAAACGTTCTAGGTTCTTAGATGAAGTTCCTAACAAACTAATGCATTTTTGAATCTTCATTCGGAGGAAGTTTTGAAAGTACTGATTCAAATATGGACCAAGCTAATAAGTTTATTAGCAAACTTAGCCCAAAAATTAAAATTTCAGAAAAACCTAAATCTTCAGTTAGTACAAATTATGGTGTAGGTGATACTGTGCTTCATAAAAAATTTGGAGAAGGTAAGGTCTTAGACATATCTAAGGATAGTGTAAAAGTTGAATTTAGTGAGGTTGGTGTAAAAACTTTATTAATTGAATATGCTAATCTGACTAGAAAGGATTAATAAATTATGAAACAAATTCAAGAAGAAATTTTCAAACTAGTTTCACTACTAAATAAATATTCATATGATTATTATGTTGAAGATAATCCGCAAAATAACTGATACTGAGTATGATACTTTATATAAGCAATTAGAGAAATTAGAAGAAAAAAATATCCTGAATTAATATTAGAAAAATTCCCCTACACAAAGAGTAGGGATAGAGTTCTTGATGAGTTCGAGAAAATTACTCATAAAATACCAATGTTAAGTTTATCGAATACATTCTCTACTGAAGACTTAAGAGATTTTTGATGCTAGAGTATCAAAAATTAGTTCCAGGAGAAAATGTTGAGTATATATGTGAATTGAAAAATAGATGGTCTTGCAATTTCTATAAACTATGAGAACGGTAAATTGGTTAGTGCTGCTACTCGTGGAGACGGGACTGTTGGAGAAGACGTTACTGAGAATATAAAAAAACAATATTTTCGATTCCAAAAGTGTTAAAAAGATAAAAAGATCATTTGAGGTTAGGGGAGAGGTATATCTTCCAAAGAAATCTTTTAATATTCTAAACAAAGAGCGTGAAGAAAAATAATGAGGTATTATTTGCAAATCCTCGTAATGCAGCAGCAGGATCTTTTAAGACAACTTGACTCTAAAAATAACTGCAAAAAGAAGATTGTCTGCATTTATTTATTCAATAGTAGGCGATAATAATATTATTTCACAAGAAGAAGCATTAAATACAGCTAAGGATTATGAACTTCCTGTAAATCCAAACTTCAAACTTTGTAAAAGTATTGATGAAGTAATTGACTATATTAATTACTGGACAGAACACAAACAAGATTTACCATATGATATTGATGGAATTGTTATTAAGGTGAATTCATATAACCTGCAAGAAGAGATTGGTTATACCCAAAAAAGTCCTAGATGGGCTACAGCATACAAGTTCCCTGAAGAAGAACTTGCAACTAAATTACTTGATGTAGAACTTAGTGTAGGTAGAACTGGGATAATTACACCTGTTGCAATTTTAGATCCAATTGTAATCTCTGGGTCTACAGTGTCTAAAGCATCTTTACATAATAAAGATATTATTGATGAACTGGATATTCATATTGGGGATATGGTAGTAGTCAAGAAAGCTGGTGAGATTATTCCTAAGGTAGTTCATGTTGTTAAAGAGTTAAGAATAGAGGAACTACAAAAATATCAAATGCCATCTACTTGTCCATCATGTCATCAGGAAACTTACGTAAAAGATAACGATCCGTTTACTAGATGTAAAAATCCTGATTGTCCTGATCAAAATATTCGAAGAATAATCCACTTTGCTTCAAGGGATGCTTTAAATATCGAGGGATTAGGTGATAAAGTAGTAGCGACATTATATGATAAAGGAATTATTGGACATACAATAGACTTATATTCATTAGATAGAGAAAAAACTTATTACTTTAGAAAGAATGGGTGAAAAAAATCTGTTGATAATCTATTAAACGCGATAGAAAAAAATCAAAAGAAAGTTCGTTAGATAAAGTTATCTATGCTCTAGGAATATTGAATGTAGGTAAAAAGCAGGGAAGATACTTGCAGAAAAATATTTGAATCTTTCTAATTTCATGAATGCAACATTAGAAGAACTAATTAATCTTGATGATGTAGGACAAATTACAGCAGAATCTATTTTTAGATTATTTGTCTGATGATAATAATATTAAGTTTATTAAAAGATTTAATTAATATTGGAATGAATCTCAATATGAAGTAAATGCAGTGAATACCTCTAATATATTCTCAGGGAAAAACAGTAGTATTAACTGGTAAGCTTGTTGAATTAACAAGAAATGAAGCAAAAGAATTTTTTTAGAGAAAAATGGAGCAAAAGTTACTGGAAGTGTTACTCAAAAACTGATCTAGTAATTGCAGGTGAGAAAGCAGGGTCTAAACTTACTAAAGCTGACCAATTAGGGTATTGAGGTAATCAATGAAGAACAATTCGCTAACATGGTAAGAGAGGTGGAATAATGGATAATAAATTGCCGTATAAAGTGTTTGGTATTGTAATTGTAATAGTATCTGTAATAACTTTTTCATTATGAACTATAATTCAGTACCCGTATCATTTATATTTTTTTACAGTTAAATTACCTTTAACAATTTTATTCTTCGTATGTTTCTTTATGGGAATTATAGCAGCTAGTTTTTATTGGTATCAAAAAGTATAAAAGTTTAGCAAAAATACGAAAAGAACAGAAAAGTTATTATTCACAAAAGAAAAATAGAAGATAAAAAGAATAAATAATGACTTTTTAAAGAAAAGAGGTGAAAAAAATGGGCATAAAAATATAATTGGATATATCCTAATTATGATGAAAATTTTATTAAAGAATTAGAATCATAGTATTTCTAAAAATATTGCTAAAATATTAAATGCAAGGAATATCACGGATATGACTTCCGTTAAAAAAAGTATTTTTCAGATGAATATGAAGAAGGTTATGATCCGTTTTAATGCACGATATGCAAAAAAAGCTGTGGATAGAATAAATGAAGCTATAGAAAATGAAGAGAAAAATTCTAGTCTATGGAGATTATGATGCGGATGGAATTACATCAACAGTGTTATTAGTAGAGACATTAATATCTATGGGGGCAATCGTATCATCGTACATTCCAAATCGATTTGAAGAAGGATATGGACCAAATAAAGAAGCTTTTTACAAAGATTATTGATTCAGGGATAACTTTAATTATTACAGTCGATAACGGAATTGCAGGTGTGGAAGAAGTTGATTTAGCAAATGAATTGGGTTGTGATGTGATTGTAACAGACCATCATAAAATTCAAGATACTATACCCTAATGCATATGCACAATTCATCCTGAACATCCAGAAGGTAACTATCCATTTAAAAAAATTAGCTGGAGTAGGAGTTGCTTTTAAACTAGCCCACGCATTATTAGAGATCTTTCCTGATTTCTTATTGGATTTAGTTGCGATCGGTACTGATAGCTGATATGGTCTCACTACTGATGAGAATAGAATATTTGTAAAAACAAGGTCTAGAATTAATAAAATGAAGATCCAAGAATAGGTCTTAAGATGCTACTTGAAATTATCAGGTATAGATACAAAAATTGACGAACAAACTGTAGGTTTTATATAGCGCCTAAATTAAATTCGATCGGTAGAATGGATAGTCAAAAATTAGGATTAACTTTTCTAATGGCCGAAGACCCTGTAACAGCAAGAGCTTTAGCTGAACAGATTGAACAGTATAATATTGAACGAAAACAAGTTACTGAAGATATAGTAAAAGATGTAATAAATAAAATTGAAAGTTCAGATAAAAAAACAGAAGAATGTTATTATGGTTTCGGTGAATACCACGAAGGTGTACTAGGAATCGTAGCATCCAATATTGTCGAAAAGTACCAAAAGCCAGTGTTTATTATGAATGAAAAAGAAGGTATTCTTAAGGGTTCTATGAGAAGTATTTTTGATTTTAATATCTACGTAGCCATGAATAAAAATATCAGATCTATTCTAGCATTTGGTGGACATACATTAGCTGCTGGTTTCTCTTTTGAGCAATCTAATTTTGAAAAGATTGAAGAATTTTTAGATAATGAATTTGAAGAATTTAAACAAAATAATGATCTGAAAGCTAACAAGAATATTGATATTGTCACTTCATTAGAAGATATCAGTTATCAATTTCTAAATTCATTAGAAGCTCTAAAACCATATGGTATGGATTTTGAAAAACCTGCTGTGTTAATAGAAAATGCTATGGTTCTTAATAAAGCATACTTTGGTTCTGATAAAACAATATTTAAGACTAACAATAGCAGATGAAGTTGGGAATTTAGATTGTATTACTTTTCAAAGACAGTGTAACTTTTGATAAAAGTTGAGAAAAACGATATTATTGACTTACTGTGTAATATAGATAAAAAAATAACTTTAATGGACGAACAAAACTACAAGCACACATTATTGATATAAATGTTAAAGAATTTCTATTTGAGGATTTGAGATTTATAAACTATGATATTTCAAATATTGATAAGAATTGTTTAAAAACTTTCTAAACATAAAAGATGATAAAGATAATAATTTTTATAAATACAAGGATATAGATAGCTTAAAAGATAATGAATTTGAATATATCTATTTACTAGATATACCAACCTCTAAAGAATATCTAGACAAAATAATAAATCTAAAACCTAAAAAAAGTATTCTTAATATGTGAAGAAAAACAAGTTTTATCTGATGTGTATCTTATTGATAAAAAAATAGATTAATTAAACTATTTAATTTAATACTTTCAACAAATAACAAACAAATAAACGTAGCTCAACAATTAGATAAATTACTAACGGCATTAAAAACAAATGTTGATAGTTTAAAAAAATAATGATTCAGATATTTAAAGAATTAGAGTTAATTAAATTTCAAAATAATACTATAATACTTAATCCAGACTACAAAAACTGTTGATTTAAAAATCATCAAGTTTTATTAGAATGGAAAAATATTTGAAGTTGAAAAACTTACTTTTTAAAAAGAAAGTATTGCTAATATTAATAAAAATACTTGAAGTTTAATGTGAAATAAAAAGGAGAATTAAATGAAAATTTTATATTTTTGGGATGCATACTGCGGTTGGTGTTATGGCTTTGATAAAATATTCACTAAATTTTATGAAAAACTCATTCAGATATAGAAATTGAAATAATATCTGGTGGATTATTCTTTGGGGATAATAGTAAAAATCAAAGAATATGGATATTTTCCAGGAAGGAAATAAAAAGATATCTGAAATGTATAATGTAGAGTTTGGGGAAAAATATAATAAAGTACTTGAAGAAGGTGAAATGATATTAAACTCTCTTCATCCTGCAATAGCTATGGATGTGGTAAAAGAGTTAATTCCTAATTCAAAAATATTACACTTTGCATATGATGTTCAATGTAAATTTTTATTGAAGGAAAGAGTCTTAGTGAAGTGCAAACTTATGTAGAATTATCTGAAAAATATAATATAGATAGTTCAGACCTAGCTCTAAAATTAACTATAGCATTTAAGAATGCTAACCCTATACATCCGGATTTTTATAAGAACTTTAAATCTTGGGATCGAATCATATCCAACAGCAGTTATGCAAAAAGATGGAGAATACTATGATCTTAGAGGATATGCAACAGAACCTGAAGACATCGAAACTCACTACGATTTAATCACTAAAAGATTTTAATTTTTTTATATTAATTATTTTTTTCATTGTGGCAAATTTATGAACGAAATTTATTAGAGGTTATTCCTATGAATTCAGCATTTCATATGCTAAATCCATTGAAATCACCTCTAATTTTTATTTTTTTAACGTTTTCACTTGTATCTTTTCTCCTGTTGTAGTATAATAACCTTATAATTAATCGATATTGATTATCATTGTTTTAATGGAGGAACATAATGAACAAAAATATAACAATAAATTAATTATTGGATTAGCTGTGCCTATTTGTTTAAGTATAGGTTCTGTAGACTTCAATAATTCTAAAATTAATCTTAATTCTAACGTAGTATATGCACAAGATCAACAAAGTACAGGTTTTTAAAGTCTACGAACCAGAGATTGGAACGGTGGATTAGAGATTGCTGTTGAAGGTCAAGACACATCAGATACTTTTATTTAAAAGATACTGGAATAAAATCGATAAACTTTTTAATAGATGGTAAAGATTTTGCTTTTAATAGTGAAGCATCTTCTTCAAAAAAACTATTCTTTTATTTGATAATATTATTTATGTTAATAATAATGAAATAACTACTCATTATAATAAACAAGACAAACATAAAATTGAATTTATCTTTAAAGATGGATCAAAAGCTGTATATGAAGATAAAGGGTATGTGGATCCAACAGCAAAAACCAAAAATTAATTAATGAAGGTTTAAAAATTTTAGAACCACAAGTAGAAAATGACTCGCTAATCTTCTTCTTAGAAGGTTCTGACCTTTACAAAAACTACTGGTCAAAAGTAACTAAACTTACAGTAGATGGAAAAGATTTTGGGTTTGATAGCCAAAAATACTAACAGTAAATTTTATAAACTATATAATGGACAAGTAACTGCTATAGATAAAGCAATAACTGAGCATTATAAAAAACAAGATAAGCATAAAATTGAATTCACATTTTCAGATGGTTCGAAAACAACATATGAAGATACTGGTTATGTAGAACCAAGCAATGAAAACAACTACACCATCAAAAGATAGTGAAACTGATTCTAATAAACCAGCTTCAAAATGCTAAATATACTATATCAAAATTAGAAAAAAAGGTGAAGATTGGCAACACAATAAACACTTAACATTAGAATTATCAGACACTTTGTTTATGATAATTTTGTTGATGAAATCGCTAGTGTGACTCTAAACGGTACTACTGTAAATAAAGATGTATTCAAAGATAAAGTAGAAACTTCAAAATATCTTTGGAATCAGAATCTTTAACGAAGACTTAGTTAAGGCTTTAAAAAGATTCAGATAATAAACTAGAAGTCAAACTTGCTGATGGAACAATAATTTTCATATCCAACATCAACAGATAAAAAAAGAAGATGTAAAACCTACAGAACCAAAAACAAGAGGGTGCTTTACAACTAGCAGCATCATATGCTCAAAAAAAGATTTAGTTTCTAATGTAGAAAAAGAACAGTTACGCAGATGAATTAAAACATTACGCTTGTTAATGGATTTAAAGCGGAAGATGTTCTTAAAAAAATACTAAAGAAGTAGTTATTAATGGAAAAATCATTTGATAAATCACTATTTAGTAAAAAACTGGAAAGATCAAATCGTTACTTTTGACGATGGTGGAGAAAGCCTTAAAAGCATTTAAAGCTTGGAACTTTGATGGAGATAATACAATTGTATTTAAAGCAATGACGGTAGCGAGAGTAAAAGTATATACTACTGGTAATAAAGTAGTTGAAGAAAAACCAACACCAGAAAAACTCCTGAAAAAACAAGAAGAAAAAAACTTATTCACTTACTGATAAATTAGAAGATGGTGAATATACTTTTAGGATTTAACGCTTTATACGCTGATGGAAGACAAGGTACTTCAATGCTAGAAGGATTCTTTGACAAAAATGTGAAATTAGTAGTTAAAGATGGAAAAATGAGTATTACAATGTTAAATACATTATTTGCTCATGGTTTATATGATTTTGCCATCCAAAAACAAAGGTAAATGGGAATCAGGTGTGAAAAGAAAAACTTTGGTGAGAAGAACTCAGCAGGTCAATATGACAGAGCATTATTTACACTTCCGGTTGAAGATTTAGACCAAGTACATTTAGGTGGTGTTATAGTTTCTTATATGGGCTCTTTAGAAAGCGATAAAGGAAACTTCGATAAATATACTACAGTTAAACTAAAATTCAAACCTGAAATTAAAAAGGATGGAATGGATTTGAGTTAGTAGAAAAAATAATGAAGAACGTAAGAAAAGTGATGATTTACTTCAGAAAAAAATTAATTGCTAATGGTGTAGATACTAATAATGATGGAAAAGTGACAGAAGATGAATTGAAAAACTTCACTGGTGATATCAATATTGGTTCATTAGAAATTGATGGAAAAGTTGATAAAGGTGCTATTTACAATCTTGATTTACTAAAACACATGGGACCTGGTGTTAAATCATTCTCATCTGATAGTAATAACTTCGGTGAATTACCTGAAGATCTATTTAAAAAAATGCAGTTAATATTGAGCGTATTAACTTAGGAGGAAATGGTGTTACTAAAACTACCTGAGAACCTATTCGCTAATAACAAAAATTAAAAACTGTGAACTTATCTTCTAACAACTTAGGTAATATCCCAGAAAAACTTGTTTGCAAATAACTCTGAATTAGAATCTGTTGAGTTCAGTCAATCATGGCTATCAATATTACCAGCAAAATGTATTTGCTAACAATAAAAAAGCTAAAAACAGTAAGTTTATCAAATAATAAGATTGTTTCACTTCCAAATGATATATTTAAAAAATAATACAGGTTTAACATTCTTATCTGTAACTGACAATGAACTTACTAAACTTCCTGACAGTGTTGCTAATTTAACTTCGTTAACACAGTTATATGCAGCTAACAACAAATTAACATCACTACCAGAAAAATGGAGTTAATTTCACTAAATTAAATACTCTAGCTCTAAATAACAACCATATTTCTAGTCTATCTGATGATTTATGGAAAAACCTAGCTAAAAATAAAGCAACTGTAAGATTAGTAAATAACTCAAATTAGTAATATACCATTAGAATTAATTAAAGCAAATGGTAGTCACATATTCTTGATATTGCTAATAACAATTTACCAGCAACATTACCATATAATGATTCTGATACAAAACTATTAGAATTTCTCCTGAAGTAACACAGGGTTACTATCCTCAAAAACAAGCTATTGAATTAAATGTTGTTGCAAAAGATAATAAGATCACTATTCAACCAAAAGATGAGAAATTAACAATTCTAAATCTTCTACACTGGTATAGAGGACGTTCTGAATTCTACGGTGGAGAAGGTATCTTACAAGGGTTAGATAAATACAAAGAATTCCTAAGTAAACAAACTAAACCAATGGCAGAATTACTTAAGAGTGATGATTATGGTCGAAACTGGTATATTGTTACTAAGGTAGAACGTATCCGTGGTAATGAAGTTAAAGAACTTAGTTCAACAAGCGTTTCTAATGAAGATGATGGAAAATTAGAAATTACTGATAATGATATGAAAGCTGGGGATAAATATAGAATTACTAAAAACTTTATTCAGAAAAAAATGCTACAAATATCGATGATAAATTAGTTGAACTTGTAACTACAGTTGATGCTGATGTTAAGAAAGAAGAACCAAAAGTTGAGGAGAAACCACAAGTAACTCCAGAACAACCAAAAACCAGAAGAAAAACCACAAACAACCCCTTCTGAACAACCTAAACCGGAAGAAAAACCACAAGTAACACCGGAACAGCCAAAACCAGAAGAAAAACCACAAGCGACTCCTGAACAACCAAGCACACCTTCAGTAGATGATAAGAAAAAAATGTAACTGATACTCTTATCGCTAAATTACCTGGTGATGAAGAAGTTAAAGTTCAATTTAAAGAAAAAGATGTTACTGGTATTCATTTTGTAGCTCAGAATTCTGATGATAAAAAGTTGAGAAAGTTAAAGAATTAGTTAAAAATCTTGATGAAAAACTAAATGTAGTAAAAACTCTAGATTTATTCTTCACTGATGATAAAGGAAATGTAATTAATAATAATGGAGAAACTAGAGCAGTTACTGTAGCCGTAATTGCTAATGATAATGAAACATTAGAAGTATACTATGTAAATGGTGATAAATTAGAGAAAGTTCAAAGTACTTTACAGTGATGGAAAACTGACGTTCTATACAGATCACTTTAGTACATATACTATTGTTTCAAGAGCTAAAGAAGCTAAAAAGATGATTCTTCTTATGGATTAAAACAATGATAACACATCTAATACAGAGAATAAAGTTGATAATTCACAAAAATCCTGTATCACAAAAGATTTAACAATATACTTCCTAAAACTGGTCTAACTGAGAATAGTGCAGGAGCTGCATTATTAGGATTACTAGGAGTAGTTCTAGCTACACTAGGATTTAGAAAAAGATAAAGTAGATTAGTTTATTATTATAAAACGATAGATTAAATTTTAGAATCTATCGTTTTGTATTAAATTATAAGATATAGAATGTCATGAATAATATATCCAGAAAAAGTATTAATATAACATTCATATATATTCTTAATTTTTCTCTAAAGATAACTGAGATGATATTAATAATAATTACTCCAATAATCGCCCCTAGAGTATTATCAATTAAATCTGTTACATCTGGAAAACCAATAGTCAGTACATATTGTATTGATTCATAAGTTAAACTCAACATAAATCCTAGTATTATTGCTCTAAAAACCTGAAGATTTAGGGATATAACATCTTTATGTAGAAACTAAATGGTATGAAGAAAAGTATATTTAATAGTACCTCCACAATATCGAAAATAACTATATGGTATTAGATTAACTGTTCTCCATGTTATTCCTGGGTGAAGTAGTACACGTGGATGATTTATCCAAGAAAGATTACTACTTTTTAATAAATTCCAATCCATTTTTGGCTATGATTACCCATGAAAGTATGAATAAATACACAAAAATAGAATATAGGTTAATTTTCTGCTGTTAAGAAATGACTTCAAATTTATTCTCCTTTCATTTTTAATATTTAGAATCTATAGTAACAAAGTTTATTAAAATTAACTTAAATTATAATTTAATAATTAGCTGAACTTGATCAGCAATTATTCCGCTTCACTTTTTAAATTAAGAGTAAAAATTCTTGTAATCAAAAACATTATTTTTATCAAACATCATTTCATAATAAGAAGGGAAAAATACAGGGCCAAGATTTGATTCAACTTGCTTATCATATTTGTTCCACTTAATATTTACATCATTCTTACTCACTATTAATACTCTATACTTATCGTATACTTGACAGTGACAACCACTTATATTTTCATTATAAGGACTATTACCGTCAGCATAGTCTATTATAATATTATATGTATTTTCATTAAATTTGTTAATTTGTTTTAAAATATATTCAATTGCTGAATCTGAGAATGTAAATTTTCATATTTTAGCCTCCATGTTAAAAAAATTATATATTCTATTTTATCACACTAATAAATCATAAAGATAGTAATTTGGATTATCTCTTTTATAGCTTATAATAACGGTATTATAAATTGCTTATTTTGTAATTTTATAGTATAATAATTGAGTTAAGAAAACATTTAGGAGAAAAATAAAAAAATAAATGAATTTAGAAAAATACATTTCAATCAGTACCAAATTGGCCAAAAAGAAGGAATTAGTTTTAAAGATATAACTACATTAATGGCAGATGGAGAAGCGTATAAGTACGCTACAGATCAAATCGTAAACTATGCTAAAGAAAAACAAGTTGATGTAGTAGTAGGACCAGAAGCTCGTGGTTTCATTATTGGATGTCCTGTATCTTATTCATTAGGTATAGGTTTTGTTCCTGTAAGAAAACCTAATAAATTACCACGTGAAGTTATTTCATACGAATATGATTTAGAATATGGAAGCAACACTTTAACAATGCACAAAGATGCAATTAAACCAGGTCAACGTGTTCTAATCACAGATGATTTATTAGCTACAGGTGGAACAATTGAAGCAACTATTAAATTAGTAGAAGAATTAGGAGGAATCGTAGTAGGTATTGCGTTCTTAATCGAATTAGATGGTCTAAACGGTATGGACAAACTACAAGGTATGACGTTCTTACATTACTAAAAAATGTAATCTACTATAATAATTAAATAATATGACATTTGAACTTATAGAAAAGAAATATCTAAAAATATAAATACAAATGCTTATCTTTATGAGCATGTTAAAACTCGTGCTAGATTAGTATTCTTTGAAAATGATGATATAAATAAAAAGTTTTAGCATTAGTTTTAAAAACTATTCCTTATAATGATAATGGTATTTTTCATATTTTAGAACATTCTGTTTTATGTGGTTCAGTGAAATATCCAGTAAAAGAACCTTTTGTAGAACTACTTAAAGGTTCTTTTAATACATTTTTAAATGCAATGACATTTCCTGATAAAACTATGTATCCAGTATCGTCTAAAAATGAAAAGGACTTAGAAATATTGATGGATATATACTTAGATGCAGTATTTAATCCAAACTTAAAAAAACAACCCAAATATTCTTGCCCAAGAAGGATGGCACTATCACCTTGAAGATAAAAAGATGAACTAATATATAAAGGTGTTGTTTACAATGAAATGAAAGGTCATATTCATCAGTTGATGAAGTACTGGATCAATATGTAACGGAACATCTATTCAGTGATACTTCTATAAATATTCTTCTGGAGGAAAACCAGAAGCAATCCCTTTCGATTACACAAGAAGAATTTTTAGAAACTTATAATTACAACTATCACCCAAGTAACAGCTATATCTTTTTATATGGGGATTTAAATGCTGAACAGTATCTGAATCATATTGATAGTTATCTAAATAATTACGATTATAAAGACTATAGCGATTATAGCTTATCACGTCAAGAAAACTTTACAGCGGATATTGTTAAGCGTACATACTTTAATGAAGATGTAAAAAGATAAAAGCTTTATGTTGCGTATAACTATATTCTTGGTGATAGTAATGAATTTAGTAAAATTGAGAATATCGATATAATAGATGATATTCTTCTAGGAAGTAGTAATACAGAATTTAGAAAAATACTTCATTGATAACAATATTTGTGAAGACGTATATAGTTATGTACAAAAAGATCGTAAAGAAACTGTATACTCAATCATATTTAAATACGTAAGTGATGATAAATTAGAAAGTCTTGATACTGAATATAAATCTTTATTAAAAAGGTATTATTGATAAAGGATTTGATTATGAACAAGTTCAAGCTTCAATTAACAAGAAGAACTTTTCTATCAAGGAAGAGATTAATAAAACTTCATCACCCTAAGGGTGTATCTTATGCTATTAGATTATTAAGAACATGGTTATATAGCGAAGATAATATATTAGATGCATTTGATTTAGACAATGTAATTTCTCATTTACAAGAAAAACTGTGCTAATAAACAATACGAAACTCTTGCTAGACAGTTTCTAATTGAAAATAATAAACAAGCTATATTACACTTAATTCCGACATTAGAAAAAAAGAAAATAAGGAAAAAGATTTAGTTGAATATAAAGCTACTTTTATCAGAAACTGAGTTAGAAGCCCTTGTTCAAAATACTAAATCACTTCAAAAATGGCAAAACAGTACTGATAAAAAAAGAAGATTTAGAAAAAAATTAAAAGTGTCAATGCTAAAGAAGTAGAGTTGAAAAATCCATTCGAAGAAACTTTCTTTGAAGAATACAAAGGTATCAATTTCTACATTATGATGCTGTGACTAATGGTATTTCATATTCTAAATTACTATTTGACATAAGTGATTTTGAAGTTGAACAGTTACAATATGCGTCAGTATTATCTTATTTATTATTTAACTTTAATACAAAAAATAAAAACTGAAGCTGAAGTTATAAAAGAAATAGGTGCAAATCTTGGTGGTATTAGTTCTTATGTAGATGTTTTCAGAAAACATAAGAGTGAAGAATGTGAAGTGAAATTCATAATCAGTGCTAAGAATTTAGTAGAAAAAGCTGAGAACTGGCTAAAATCTTAGATGAAACTACACTTAATGCTGATTTTTGAAGATAAAGAAGCACTATACAATGTTCTCTTAGAGATTAAATTAATGCTTGAAAGTAGATTTAAAAATTCTGGACATGCTTTTTGTAGCACGTCGAATTAGTGGTTTCTACAATCCTCAAAAGTAAACTTGCTTCATATCATGGAGAATATGATTTCTACATGTTTATAAGTGAATTAGTAAGTAACTCATGAACAAAATAGTGATAAAATTAAAGAACAGTTATACACTGTTACAAATCTGATCTTTAATCAAGCCAGATTATTAGTTAACTTTGTCGGTAATAAAGAAGAATACGCTAACTTCAAAGAAACTATATCTTCATATTTAACTAAATATCCTACTGAATTAGACAAACAAAAAGGAATTGAAATTAAATTAGAAGATCAAGGATATTCTGAAGGTTTTTACTTTGATTCACTAGTTCAATATGTTGGTGTAGGTTATAATATAAATGATTACACTGGAACACACTTAGTACTAAGACATATCTTAAGCTTTAGACTATTTATGGAATAATGTCCGTGTTAAAAATGGAGCCTATGGTTCTGGCGTGATATTTAATGCTTTTGGTGATTTTTAATTTATGGTCTTATCGTGACCCAAACTTAACAGAAACTCTAGAAATATATTACAATATTAACAACTACGTAGCTAATATTAATGCAGATGAAAAAAGATCTTAATAAATATATTATAGGTACTCTAAATTCATTAGATGTACTAATGTCGCCAAGCGCACAAGCTGCATATTCATTAAACAAATACATCACTAACTCTCCATTTGAAGTTTATGATAAACTTGTAAATGAAATAAAAAAATACGACAGTTGAAGATTTAAGAAAATTAGCAGTAGAATTTGAAAAATATGAAATCTAAAGCATATACTTGTGTACTAGGTTCAAAAGAAAAAGTATTAGAAAACAAACAATTATTTAATAAAAACAATAGAATTAAAATAGAAAGGTGCATGAATGAGAGTTCGAAATAGAGCAGATGCTAGAGAGCGTCTAGAAAATAGTCCAGTTGTATTTTTACAACCTAAGGATAATAAGGGAAAATGGAAAGAAATTTTTGGGAATGATAATCCAATACACTTAGAAATAGGAAGTGGGAAAGGTAAGTTTATTCATACACTTGCTGAAAAAAACACCCTGATATTAACTTTATAGCTATGGAGGCACAACCAACTGTCTTAACATTTCTATTAGACAAAGTTGAAGAAACTCATAGAGAAAAACTTAAAACTTATCTCAGGAAATGCAGAAGATTTACTAGAATATTTTACTGAAGGTGAAGTTGATCAACTATATCTAAACTTCTCTGATCCATGGCCTAAAACAAGACACGAGAAAAGACGCTTAACATTCCATACGTTCTTAGCTCGTTATGAAGCTATTTTAAATGGAAATAAAAACAATAGTTCAAAAAAACTGATAACCAAGGTTTATTCGAATACAGCTTAATGAGCTATGCTAAATATGGGTTTACTTTTTAATAGACTTTCACTAGATTTAACTAATAGTGTCTATGAAGAAGATAATGTTCATACTGAGTATGAAGATAAGTTTATTAAAAAGGTAATAGAATCTACATGGTAGAAGCTGTAATAGAAAGTAAATAATTTTTAGTTTTCGTAAATATAATTATGTTAACTAAAAATAGGCTAATTACTATTCTTTATATAAAATACACTAAATTTATTAGTTTTTACCTTGATTTTAAAAAAATTTATTTATAATAATATTAATACAATTTTAAAGGAGAATTACAATAATGATATCAGTTAATGATTTTAAAACTGGAGTTACTATCGAAGTTGATGGAAACATTTGGAAAGTAATGGAATTCCAACACGTTAAACCTGGTAAAGGAGCTGCATTCGTACGTTCTAAATTAAGAAATATGCGTACTGGTGCTGTCAACGATAAAACTTTCAGAGCTGGTGAAAAAGTTGCAAAAGCTCAAATTAACAACCAAAAAATGTCATACCTTTACTCAACTGGTGAAGCATATGTATTTATGGATAACGCTACTTACGAGCAAATCGAAGTACCTGAAGCACAATTAGAATATGAATTAAACTTCTTAAAAGAAAACATGGAAGTTTCAATCTTAATGTTTGGTGATGAAATCTTAGGAATTGACTTACCAACAACAGTAGAACTTACTGTAACTGAAACAGAACCTGGTGTTAAAGGTGATACTGCACAAGGAGCTACTAAAGCTGCTACAGTTGAAACTGGATACACTTTACAAGTACCTCTATTCGTTAAAGAAGGAGACGTATTAGTTATCAATACTGCAGAAGGTTCTTACGTATCAAGAGCATAATTAAAGAATTATTTTAAAAACTCTCTATTATTATGATAGAGAGTTTTTTTAAAAAGAAGGAGAAGTTTTTATGCGTTATGTACTATTACTTAGAGGAATTAATGTTGGTGGTAAGAATAAAAGTATCAATGGCTGAGTTAAAAGAGATGATTTCACATTTAGGGTATACCAATGTTGTTTCATATATAAATAGTGGAAATATAATATTTGATACTACTGATAGCATAGATACTATTAATCAAAAATATATCAAAGATATTAAATATTTATCCTTTTAAAAATTAATAGAGTAATACTTAGTCAGAGTGAATATCTTGAGGAACTTGAAAAACTTACCTAGTTGGTGGTTTAACGATTTGTATAGAAAAGATGTATTATTCTATACAAATGAAATAGACTATTCAATTATGAAAGCCCGTATAAAAACAAATGGCTCTGCAAGATGAAGATGTTCATTTTGGTAAACATGCAGTGTTCTGGGGAAATACAACGAAACAAGTTACTTAAAAACTTCATATCATAAGTATTTAATAAAAAGAAAGTTTCTATAAGTCTATTACTATACGAAATGCTAGAACTTTCGAAAAAAATTGCTGATCTCCTAAATAAATAAATTATAAAAGCGTTTACCTTTTACTTCTATATTAATAATGTTATAATTACCTAATGAAAAATTTAAGGAGAATATAATGAAATTAGATAAGATATTTATTATCTTAGGATTAATAGTCTACTCATCATTAGCATTTTTAGGAAAATTATTCCTATAAATTATTGTTAGTATTTATTGGTATTAGTGCTCTTATATTTTTAATAACAAAATTACATTTTGAACCATTTTTTTATCAATATTAATAGTAGCTATAATTCTAGGATTATTTTTAGGACTTCCCCTAATACATTGATAGATTCAATAGAGAGGGACTGGATCTCTTCTAGGACATTTATCATTAATATTAGGTCTAGGAGCAATGTTTGGTAAAATATTGGAAGAATTAGGTGCAGTAGAGATTACCGCATGATTAGTGTATTTGGAGTTAAGAGAATCCAATTAGGCTTACTTTTATAGCTGGAATGTGTATAAGTTTTTTTCTTTATTCTTTGATGTGGCTTTTATTTTAGTAATTCCAATTATTCTTGCAGGCAAAGGAGTTAAAACTAGATAAGATATATCTTGCTCTTCCTGCAAGTATAGGAGTACTAACTATTCACGCTTTATTCCCACCACATCCAAGTCCAAGTATAATAGTAAAAACATTTCACTTAAATATGGCTGAAGTATTCTACTATGGATTAATAGTTGCTTTGCCTACGGCTTTTTATAGGTGGCTTACTACTAACTAATTCTAATTTAGTAAAAACAAGAGTTAATTTAAATAATAATGAAAAAGAATATAAGCGTTCTAAAAATTGAAAAATCAAACTATGAGTACTACATTTGCTATCTTGTTAATGCTATTACCAGTACTATTAATTACAATCCCTACAATAATTTTAGGTATACCTAATCTATCACAAACAATAAAAGGTATCTTAACAATTATAAGTAATCCTGTTACTGCTTTAATAATAAGTTTATTAATAGCTATTATTGAACTAATGGTAACAAAAGGATTGAGAATAAGATCAATTGTTCCATTGCTAAGCCAGTCTCTTAAAACAATTGCAGTGGTATTACTAATTAATGGTGCTGCAGGTGGTTTTAAAAACAAGTATTAGTTGATTCTAAAGTTACTGATGAGATTGTTAGTCTAACTAATGGTCTTAATCTATCACCAATCGTTATTAGCTTCCTAGTAGCTGCTATATTAAGAATATCATTAGGTAGTGCTACAATAGCTGCAATAACTACGCTTGCTATTGTTGAACCACTTGTTAGTACAGTAAGTTACTCACCGGTATTTATAATGTTAAGCATCACAGCAGGAAGTATGTTCTGTTCACATGTAAATGATCCTGGATTTTGGTTATTTAAACAATATCTAAATTTAGATTTTAAAACTACATTTAAGACCTGGACATTAGGAACAACTGTATCTTCTGTAATAGCCTTTATTATAATATTGATAATAACATCGTTTGCATAAAGAAAATTATTATAAATTAAAAGTTTTTACTTGATATTTATGTTAAGGTATGTTATATTATTACTTGTGTATGTAGTAAATGTTATGAATAAACTATTTCCAAAAGGAGGATTAATTCATGGCAAAAAGTTTGTTACGTAACTGGACGTAAAAGCTCGTTCAGGAAATACTCGTTCACACGCAATGAACGCAAATAAAAAGAAAAATTCAAAAGCTAATCTACAAAAAAGTAACAATTTTAGTAGACGGACAACCCTAAAAAGTTTGGGTTTCTGCTAGAGCTTTAAAAAATCTGGAAAAGTTGAGCGTGTATAATTAGTTGATAAACTTTAAGCTATCTAAGGAAACTTAGGTAGCTTTTTACATTAGATTACAAAAAAATAAAAAGAAAAAATGATAAAAAAGCAAAATAGACGTTTAAATCCATTCTGAGCGTTTTTTTAGTGGTTTTTGGGATAATTATACAAAAATAATTTTAGGACGCTTAAACGGCGTTTAAATAGGTGATATTTTTGTGAAGAAACTGAAACTAAACAATATAGTTAAAAATAAGAAAAATCTCTCCAAAAATTCCTTATTTAGTAGGGTATATTTGACAACACGTAAACGCAGTAGTTTTAAAATATAAAAACAATTTGAATATCTCTTTATAATAAAAACTCAACAAAAAAACAATACAAATAAAAGATGTTAAGTCTCGTTAAAATATAAAAAAATCAAATTAGTAAGAATTAAATAAAACTATATAATATTACATAAGATTCAAAATATTATGAGGGACAAACATATATTGAAAGAATCATTTATATATGATATAATATAATTGTTCGTATAATACATATTATATGTATAATTTATAAATTAAAGGAGAATGTAGTAATACCAATGAATCAACGTGATTATTATAAACAAAAAGATTAACAAAAATACTTCCAGAATTTCCTGACTACATAGAAGATTTTATTGATACATATTATGACAATTTATCTCCATTAACGTTACATAGATATCTAGAAACATATAAGAACTTTTTAAATTGGACTATCAGAGAAACTATATCTGATGCTGAACTTATTAAGGATGTTAGTCTTTCTACATTAGAAAATATTTCAAAAAAAGAAATGGAAAGTTATTTCAAGAGTTTATCTCGTGAACAAGTTAATGGTAAATACCGTAGTCAAACTACTATAAATAACTATAAAGCTGCTATGAGATCACTTTTATAAGTTCCTTACAGTAACAAGCGAAACTGAGCAAGGTAAAAGCTTATTTCGAAAGAAATGTTATGCTTAAAATCCTATTAATCGTGTTAAAGAAACATTATCTTCAAGATCAAAGAAAATATCAGAAAAAATATTTTTTTAGATTCTCAAGACGAAGAATTCTTACAGTATGTTGAGTTCGAATATGAAAAAGACTTTGTCTAATCACGGGAAAATCATTTTTCTTAAGAGATAAAGCAAGAGATTTAGCTATACTTACACTATTTTCTAAAAAGTGGTATCCGTGTTAATGAACTTGCTAATCTTAAAAGTAAAAGATATTGATTTTCTAAATAGTGAGATTAATGTTATCAGAAAAAGGTAATAAGGTTGATACAGTTATAATTACTAAATCTGCTTTTAGATAGACTAAATGAATACATTACTTCCCTACCTTTTAAACTTAATAGAGAAGATTATGTATTTATTAGTAAAAAAATAAAAACTGGACTATCAATAAGAGCTATTCAAAAATTAGTGATGAAAGTATACAGATGCCTTTTAATGTTCCAATGTCACCTCATAAATTAAGACATAGTTACGGTACAAAAACTAGCTCTAAAAAACAAATGGGAATATACCTATAATTATGACACAAATGGGCCATTCAAATAGTGACACATCAATGCTATACATTAACGAATCAAAAAGATAATTAAACAAAAACATTGATAAACTAGATGATTAGTATTGAAATATATCTCCAATTGAGGTAAAAATATTAAAGTTATTAAATTTTATGGAGGTAATAATGGGTATTATTGTTCAAGTTATAGGATCATTACTAATTCTTATAGGATTTGTATTTAGTCAATTAGGAAAACTTAAAACAACTTCACTTAACTATCTACTACTAAATGCTATTGGTGCTTTAATTCTGGGTATAGACGCATTTATAGGAAAACAATGGGGATTTGTTTTACTTGAAGGTGTCTGGTCAATAGTTGCAATTCAAGGTTTAGTTAAGTACTTCAATAATAAAGAAAAGTAAAAATAGAATATAGTTTACATAAAAATTAATTATGTAAACTATATTCTTTATAATATCTTTTATGAATTTTCGTTTTTGCCCTCTGTATATCCTTCTCTATCATGCTTATATGTTGTTTCTAAATCTAATTTTAATCTTTCATATTGTTTTTGCTAATTTTGGATTTTTCTATTAAAACATCTCTAAACTTAACTTCTTCAATATCACCTTTTTCTTACATGTAGATGGTATACTTTATCTAGAAAGCCATCATCACCATATCCTTTAACTAGAAAAAGCTCTATCCTCTTCTTTCCAACGTAGTTCCCACTCAGGATTCAGTATATCAATTATACTATCAAAAATCATTACTTTCATTGATTTCTAAAATTATATCTATTATATCCTTTGAATATATATTTGGAATGGCTGTACTACCTATGTGATATAAACTTACTTTTATGTTTTTCAAGTTTAGCTAGTAAACTTTTCTTTTCATCTTCATACCAATGTACCCATTCACTATTATACTTAACAAGTTCTATAGGAAATTTCTTTTTAAACTCCTCATCTCTCAATATATTATTCATTTATAAAAAAACACCTCCAAAAATAAAAATGCTAGGATAGGTTGAACCTATCACTAACATTATTTGAATACGTGTAATGAGTTTTTGAAAATACTCGATTCCAGATAGTATCGTTAAAAATTACTGATATCCATAATAGAATATAATCTAGTTTAAATCCAACAGTATTAAAAAAATAGGATTTCTAATAATATAAGAATTATGGCGATTAATTGACTAATAGTCTTTAGTTTTTCCTAATATACCAGCAGGTATGACTTCACCTTTTTCAACAGCTAAAAGTCTTAAACCAGTTACAGCAAATTCTCTCGCAATAACAACAACTACCATCCAACTGTGCATTAATCCTAATTCAACCATAACAATAAATGCACTTCCAACTAGAAGTTTATCTGCTAATGGATCTAAGAATTTCCCCATATTTGTAACTAAATTATATTTTTCTTGCTAAATAACCATCAATAAAAATCAGTAAATGATGCAAATATAAATATTAATGCTGCTATAAAATATATTTAAGGATATTTCTTCCTCCTAGAATAGAAATACTTCCTCCCATATCAACTAGTAAAAAAATACTATAAATACAGGTATTAATATTGTTCTAAATAATGTTATTTTATTCGGTAGATTCATTATTTTTACTTACCCTTCTAACTTAAAAGTATAAATTCAATTCATTAATAATTATAACATATTCTATAATTTGTTACAATAAAAAAATACAGGATAATTAGATATATCCTGTATTTTAATATGATTATCTCCACTTCCCGTAGCTTCTGTCTCTGCTGGCGCTGCTGGTGTAGTTGGTGCTACTGGAATTGTAGTAGCTCCACTGTTAGTTGGTGTTTCAGTAGTTGCTGTATTATTCGATGGTCTACTTGGTCTACTAGTCTCAGTAGAAGTATTATTATTAGAACTATAACTAGAAGAGTTACTACTATTACTATAGTTTGTGTATACGTATTTGCAGGTTGTTGAGGAGCTGGTGTTTCAGCTGCTTCTGTACTAGCATGTGCTTGAGTTTGTGTTTCTTGCTGTTGTTGCGATTGATTAGATTCTGTAGTTTTAGGAGCCTCTAAAGCTGTTAATGCATCTTTAATACTCTGAGCGATAGAATTATAATCTTCTTCTTTTTCAAATAAAACTGATTTTTCTTTTTCAAGAGTAGATTGTAAGTCATTTAACTCTTTTCTTAACAGATTCCACTTTTTCAGAATTTTTCTTATCTTCATCATTTAATGAAGCATTTTTAATTTTATCCTTAACAGCGTTATTTAGTTTTTCACGCATGTTTTTAATTGCATCATTATACTCACTGTTTAGCTTATCTTTGTTTTCTTTTGCTACTTCATCCTTTTTATCAAGAATTGATTTAAATATTTCAATTTTTTTATTTAAATCATTCTCTTTATCAAATTTAGAAACTGTTTCTTTTATTAATTTCTCAATTTAGAATCTTCTTTTTCTTTTCAACTTTTTGGTTTATTATTATTAAGTGCTTGTTGCTTTTTGGTATGCATAAGCAGATAATCCAATAACTGCTAAAAATTACTATAGTTAGTAATCCTATTAATAATTTACTATTTTTTCACTTTTATTCACCTCTAATTTAGTTATAGTTTATATAAATTAAAATACGTAAACTAATGTTTTTATTTTTTTATTCGTAATCTTCTGCGTATTCTTTTTCTAAAAAAATACTTTTCTTGGTTTACTTCCATCTACAGGTCCAATGTACCCATCTTCCTCAAGCATATCTATTATTCTTGCTGCTCTATTATAACCAATTTTAAATCTTCTTTGTAATAACGAAGCAGAAGCTTTCTGTGTTTTAGCTATAAATAATAGTACCTCTTTATATAACGGATCTACATCTTCTCCTGATGAGCCTCCATTTTGTGAACTTACTTCACTTGGAGTCATATTTGGATCGTACTGTGCTTCAGACTGACTTTTAACAAAGTCGACAACTTTCTCTACTTCTTCATCAGATAAGAAAGCTCCTTGTACACGAACAGGTTTACTTGAATCAGCTGATAAGTAAAGCATATCTCCTTTACCAAGTAATGTTTCTGCACCTGATTTATCAAGAATAGTTCTTGAATCAATACTAGAACTTACCGCAAACGCAATTCTTGATGGAATATTAGTTTTAATAACCCCTGTAATTACATCAACTGATGGTCTTTGAGTTGCTATTATCATATGTATACCAGCTGCCCTAGCTTTCTGTGCTATTCGAGCAATTGACTCTTCTACTTCTTTAGAAGATACCATCATTAAATCAGCTAACTCATCTATAATAACTACTATATATGGAAGTTCTTTATAGTCTGGATCTTTTGCAGCAATTTTGTTATAACCTTCCATATTTCTTACTCTAGCTCTTGCAAACTCTCTGTATCTGTTTTCCATTTCAAGAACAACTTTATGAAGAACATCGGCTGCTTTTACAGGATCTGTAACAACAGAAGTTAATAAGTGTGGAATACCATCATAAATCGATAGCTCAACCATCTTAGGGTCGATCATTATCATTTTAACCTTATCTGGTTTATTTTTTAATAATATACTTGTAATTATCGTATTTACACAAACTGACTTACCACTTCCTGTAGAACCTGCTATTAATAGGTGAGGCGTTTTATCAATTCTCGTGAATATCGATTCACCTGATACATCTTTACCTAATGCAACAGATAGTGGTGAATTATCCTCATCATTGACAAAAAACCTCTTTCATCGTTACAAGTTCATTTACAGTATTCGGTATTTCTATACCTATTAATGATTTACCAGGAATTGGTGCTTCAATACGTACATCTTTTGCTGCTAGATTTAATGCAATATCATTGCTCAAGTTTACTATTTTACTAACTTTAGTTCCAGGAGTTGGTAATATTTGGAACTGTGTAATCGATGGCCCTACTATTGCTTTTAACAATCTTAACTTCAATACCAAAAGTTATTAAATGTACTTTGAAGAATTTTTGATTTCTCTACTACATCACCTTTAGTAATAGTTTGTTTCTTAACTGGATTATTCAATAGTGTAACTGATGGAAGTTGATAATTATCATATGACTCTTCCGAAACTACTTCATTAACCGTTTCTTCTTCAACAGTAATATTCTCTTTATTTAACTTAGGTTGTTTTTCTAGAAGGACGTTGTACAACTTCCTCATCATAAAATTCTTCGTCTTCTTTGAATTCTCTTATATCAACAACTAAATCCTTATCTTTAATTTTATTATATCTTTGTTCATTAGAGTTTTTCTCTATTAACATCAGTCGAGTTATATTCATCATAAATAATATCATCTTCTTCTTGATAATAATCTAATGTATCTTCTACATATTCATTTTTATCAAATGCATTAACTATATGATATTTAATCCTTAAGACTAACTCCCTATGATTAATATTAAAATATAAAAAAATATAACTGTTATAATAGCTGATATTGTCACTAATAATGAACCATAGTAAGATAATAAATAAATTAAGAATTTAACAGGATAGTATGATATTAATCCTCCACCATATGAACTAATTCTATTATTATAAATATCGTTAAAAACCTAATAAATTATTCTCACTATTACCAATGTAAATTAACTGAAATAGAAAAATCTACCAAAATTAATAATGTTACTATAATTGCTGGTGTTTTTAGTTTTTTTATTCATAATATAATATATTGGAGTTGCAACTATAATTATATAGATAAGATAACTAAAACTTCCGAATAAATATTTAAAAAGTGTATCAAAAAAATCTACCAATAAATCCCATTTGTAAAAACAGATAAAATTACTATAAGAACAGAAATTACAAAATATAATCCACGATAGGCTTCTTTAGACAAAACAGGGAATAACATTTTTTTCTTTGGAGTTTTTCTTTACACTTGTATTTTTACCACTTACCTTAGTGGTTTTCTTGCTTTTTATTAGTTTTTACTTGTTTTTGTACTTTTTGTCTTTTTATTGCTCAATCTTCTCTCCTTTCTAGTCTTCTTCTACAAAAAACTGCCTCAGTAGGACAATTATCTTTTTGCTTCTAAGACTAAACTACGATACTTTTCAGCAACTTCCTCAGTCATCTTATTATCATCGATAATGCAATACGCTATTCCATCTTCATCATAATCATATACATCAGGGCATATCGCATTGCAGTTACCACAAGCAATACAATCTTCTCGTATTATTTTTAGTTTTTCATTATTTTCTTCTTTCAAAAAAATTAGAAAAATTTCTCCAATGATTCTTTTCGATGACTGATACTATTTTTCTTCAGAACTTAATTCTGCAAATGTTTTATCTAAACTCGGAACATAGAATATAGGATCATATCCAAAGCCATTTGCTACCTCTTAACTCAGAGATAATTTCACCATGGCATTCTCCTCTAAAAAGTAAATTCTGTCCCATCTGGTTTAACTAAAGCTATAACTGATACAAACTTAGCATTTGATTTCTTACCATCTAATTCAGATAAAACTTTCTCTATATTTTTGAATCAGTTTGTTCTTTTGAATATCTTGCTGAATAAACTCCAGGGCGACCATCTAGAAGATCAACACTAAGTCCACTATCATCAGCTATAGCAGCTTTCCCTGAATATTTTAGAAATTGTTCTTGCTTTGATCAAAGCATTTTCCTCAAAAGTTGTTCCATCTTCAATGATTTCTTCAGTAAAATTAATATCTTTTAATGTTAGAATATTATAATCACTCAATATGCTTTTTAATTTCTTCAACTTTATGTGCATTATTCGATGCTAAAATTAATTCTTTCATTTTATCACTCCTATACATCAACTACTTCTGCATTTATATCTTTGTTTAACCATTTTGAAGCAATACTATTAAAAATTTTCACTTTCTTGTGAAATAAAAAAATCTGTGTTCTTTTTTTATTTAACTTTTTCTGATGTAATTTTTGCATATCCTAAAACTGTACTAACTTCACGGGCTGCTCTCTTCCTGAAGATATAACTTTAATGTTATTACCATAATATTCCTCAATATCTTCTTTTAGTATAGGATAATGTGTACATCCAAGAACGACAGTATCAACGCCAAGAGTGTTAGTACTACCTAAGGTTTCCGTTATTAAATTCTTAGTAGCTCTCTATCAAGATTTCCTTCTGATTCTATAAAGGGTACAAAAAGCTGGACAAGCTTTTATCAAAAACTATAATATCAGAATTGATATTTTTCAATTTCTATATCATATACTTTTGAATTCGCAGTGAACTTTGTTCCTAATACTAGTACTTTATTATTCACAGTTGCTTGGATAGCTCGTCTTGCTCCTGGTTGAACAACACCAATAATTGGTACTTCATATTTACTTTTGCAGATATTCTAGTGCCGCCGCTGTTGCAGTGTTACATGCTAAAACAACTAGCTTTACTCCTTATCTATTAAGAATTTTACTGCTCTATCCGTATTTTTTTATTATTTCTTCCTTTGTTTTATCACCATAAGGGCAATTTTTAACATCTCCGAAATAATAGATAGTTTCGTTTTGGTAACTGTCTCATAATCTCACGAGCAACCGTTAGTCCACCTACTCCACTATCAAATACTCCTATTGCATTATTCATATATGGCCTCTTTCTTAATTAGAACCAAGCATCTCTTCTAGTTCTAATATTTTAGTATAAGATTTAGTTTCTATTCCTACAAATTCTTTAAATACCATATTTAAAAATGAGAATAATCGAATTAAATCTTTGTTTTCTATTTCAAACTTTCTAAAAAGTCAATATTTTTTTAACAGTCATATAGTATGTAAGTTTCACTAGTGAATCACTAAGACCATATATACTATGATCTATATTAAACTTGTCAACAAAGCTATTTTTTTAAAAAGCTATAACCTACATAAGTTTGATCTGTTTTTTTGATATTTAAACATAAAACCCTGACCTTTTAAAATTTTGACACAAAAAAATATTAAAACAAGTTTTTCAGAAACATCATTTTCTATATTTTTTAAACATAATTTTAATAACTTATACATATTAAAAAGTATCGTCATTATTAAATTAACATATTCCAACATATTAGCAACATAACTGTTTTTTTAATATGTCATATACAATATTTGTATATGTATTTTTCAATTTCAAGATTTGTAATTTTGTTCATACCACTAGTAGGAAAAATTAATCGATACCTCATATGGTGTACTCACCTTAATTTTTTTCTTACTTTTTGTGGACATTTTCATAAAAAAACTTTCTATATTACCTTGCTCAGTTAAAACATGTAGTATTTCATGGTAATCTCTATATCTTATTTTTATAATAATTCCTGTAACAAAGTTTCTATTAGTCAAAGATATCATCCCTATATCCAAGGTCACGGATTTGGTTTGGTTTTGATCTCCAGTTATCGATCACTTTTAACCCAAAGCTCTAAAAATACTTTCTCTCCTAGAAGAACTTCTATATCTTTTTCTTGCTCTAGAACCGATTTCTTTTTATCATCTTACCTTGTTTTCCAATAATCATACCTTTTTGTGATTTTCTTTCAACAACAATTGTAGCGATGATATTTTTCTTTTTACCTGGTTGCTTCTCTATTCTATCAATTACAACAGCAATTGAATGAGGAATTTCTTGCTCTGTTAATTGTAATACTTTTCTCTAATGAATTCTGAAATAACAAAAATACTCTGGTGAGTCAGTAATTACATCATCAGGATACATTTTTGAAACTTGGTTGTAAGTATTTTTTTGTTGTGTTTAATAGATTATCAACATTTATTGATTTTAATGCTGAAATAGGAACTATTTCAACAAAAATCATATAAATCTTTATAAAAATTCAATTATCTGAATAAGTTGTTCAGGTGTGATTAAATCGATTTTTGTTAATTAGTAAAAACGTTGGAACTTTTAATTCCTTAACTATGTTTTATTAAGTGTTGATCACCAGGACCAAACTTCTCACTCGCATTTATAATTAGGTAAACTATCTCTGACTCTTGAATTGCACTACTAGCAAGTTTCATCATGTAATCACCAAGTCTATGTTTTGGCTTATGAATACCAGGTGTATCAATAAAAACAATCTGTGAATCATTATCAGTATACACACCATTTATAATGTTACGTGTTGTTTGTGGTTTATCTGACATTATTGCTATTTTTTTGTTGTAATATATTGTTCAATAACGTAGATTTACCAGCATTAGGTCTACCTATAATAGTGACAAATCCCGTTTTAATTTGTTCTTCAAACATGCTTATCTCCTTAAACCAAACTTCTCAAGAATCTCATCTTGTTTACCAAACATTTCTTTTTCATCTTCTTCAGTCATGTGGTCATAACCTAGTAAGTGTAAAAATCCATGTACTGCAAGAAAACCTATTTCTCTATCAAAACTATGTTCATACTCTTTTGCTTGTTCATGAGCAATATCAACACAGATAATTACATCACCTATAGAATTAATCTCATCTTCAAGACCAATTATATCGATTTCATCTTCTACCTCATCATTTAAAGCAAAAGAAATCACATCAGTAGGAACATCTTTTCCTCTATAATCACGATTAATTTCTTGTATTTCTTCTTTACTAACAAATGATAACGACATTTCAGTAATCTCAGTATCAACACCTTTCATACTCAGCAGCACAATCTAATAGTTTTAGTAACATATCTTTTGTACTATCTTCTACTAAGTTATTATCATCTATAATTTCAACAAATGTCATGATTTTCTCCTTATATATTTCTTATTGAGAGGGATAATTCAAGACAAAAACCCTAAATTCTCCCTCACTCACTATTTTAATTTATTAAAATTTTGTTGTCTTAAAGCTTCGTAAATTATTAACGCTGCTGTATTAGACAAGTTTAGGGAACGAACATTTTCGCTCATTGGAATACGTAATGCCTGTTCACTATATTTCTCTCTAAATTCCTTTGGTAAACCTTTTGTCTCTCTACCAAAAATAAAATAGATATCTTCATTATCTTCATTTGAAAAATCAAAAATCACAATAATTTTTTTGTTCCAAATTTAGTTATAAGATAATAGTGCTTATCATTAGTTGCTTCTAAAAAATTCATCAAAACTATCCCAAACAACTAAATCTAGATGTTCCCAATAATCTAAACCAGCTCTTTTTACGTGTTTATCATCAATTGAGAAACCTAGCGGTCTAATTAAATGTAATCTTGTATTAGTCCCAACACATGTACGCGCAATATTTCCTGTATTAGCTGGGATCTCTGGTTGGAATAAAACTATATTATTCATAATTAACTAGAATGGAAGTTTGCCACCAAACATTCTTCCAAGACCCTTTCTTTTAGATTTATCATTCATAAGTCCACCGAATTGTTTCATCATTTTTCTCATTTCTTCGAACTGTTTGATAAGTTTATGAACCTCGTTAAGAGGACGACCACTACCTTGTGCGATACGTTTTCTACGTGGTACATTTATAATATCAGGATTTTGTCTTTCCTCAATTGTCATCGACTTAATAATAGCTTCAATATAGACAAATTGTTTTTCATCAACAGCGTCTAAATTCATATTTTTTAGTTTACCCATTCCCGGAATCATTCCAAGAATGTCTTTAAGACTACCTAATTTTTTTACTTGTTCTAATTGAGTCAAGAAATCTTCAAAAGTAAAACTTTGATTTAGAATTTTTTCCTGCATTTTTTTAGCTTCATCTTCATCGATAGAAGCTTGTGCTTTTTCAATTAATGTAAGTACGTCACCCATACCTAAAATACGAGATGCCATACGTTCTGGGTGGAATAGCTCAAGGTCGTTCATTTTTTTCACCCATACCGACTAACTTAATTGGTTTACCTGTAATAGACTTAATAGACAGCGCAGCACCACCACGCGTATCACCATCTAACTTAGTTAATACTAAACCAGTAATGTCAAGTTGTTCATCAAATGAAGTTGCAATATTAACAGCTTCTTGACCTATCATAGAATCGACAACAAGTAAGATTTCGTCTGGCGTCGTAGCAGCTTTTAATATTTTTAATTCATCCATTAATAATTCATCGATGTGTAAACGTCCTGCTGTATCGATAATTACATAGTTGAAGTAATTTTCCTTAGCAAAAGCTAATCCATCCTTAACTATATCCACTGGATCTTTATCTACATAGAATACTTCGATATCTAATTGCTTACCTAGTGTTTTTAATTGTTGAACTGCAGCAGGTCTATAAACGTCAGCTGCGATAAGAAGCGGCTTTTTCTTCATAGTTTTTTTAACTTTAAGCGCTAATTTACCTGCTGTTGTTGTTTTACCAGCCCCTTGAAGACCGACCATCATAACAGTAGTAATTTTACCACCTTGGTTTAATTCAACATTAGAACCACCTAGTAATTCAACTAATTCTTCATTTACAATTTTTACTACTTGTTGTGCAGGAGTAAGAGATTTCATAACCTCTGTTCCAACTGCTCTTTCGCTTATTTTCTTTACAAATTCTTTTACAACTTTGAAGTTAACGTCCGCTTCTAATAAAGCTAACCTAACTTCACGCATCATTTCTTTTACATCCGCTTCTGAAACTTTACCTTTTCCAGTAAGCTTAGCTATTGTATTTTGTAATCTTTCTGATAAATTCTCAAATGCCATACAAGGTCTCCTAATTTTCTAGTTTTATCAATTCTTCAACATACGTTAGTACTTCTGTATCAGTAGTTGATTTTTTTATCTCATTTAGTAAAAACAATCTCTGATTGTTTAATTTAATTAAATTTAACTTCTCTTCAAACTGTTCTAATTCTAATATTGTTCTCTTAATATTATTAGATACAGCTTGTTTTGATATATTATAATTCTCAGAAATCTCTGTTAGCGATAAATCATTAAAATAATAGTCATCTAAATACTGTTTTTGTTTATCACTAAGTAATTCAGAGTAAAAATCATAGAGTTGTGAAATCTTTATAACTTGTTCTATTTCCACAATCTTCCTCCAGTCATTAAATATAAATCTACATCATTATATTATACGATAAAATCGCGTTTTTCAAATTTTTACTGCTTTTTTTTAAAAAATAAAATCAACTCAAATTAAAAACTATTTTTGAGCTGATTTATTTATATTTATTTTATATTCTCTGATTAATTTTTCAATACAAATTAATTTGAATTATTTACATATAATCCAGTGCAGAATTATCAATTGTTATTGTAATTTTTCTCTAGAAAAAGCTTTCTGCAAAATAATCATTAATATACTTTAGTAAAGGATAAAAGCTTATTATAATCTTCATCTTGATATCTTATCGCAATATTAAATTTATATTCATTATTTATTTTATAAAATAAACTCTTATTTGGCCCTAATATTGATAAATTAGTTTGTTTTTTTACTAATGAAAATCAAAAATCATCTTAGCAACACATTCTGTCTTTTTGTTCATCATATCCTTTTATAGTAATAAAAGAGATTTTACAAAACGGTGGATAGTCTATTAACTTTCTTCTGTTAAGTTCATATTTATAAAACTTCTCATAGCTATGCTCAATTGCATAATCTAGTATATTACTAGCTATATTAGTTTGAAAGACAACTTCCCTTCTTTCTCACTACGTCCAGCTCTACCAGCAGTTTGAACTAGTAATTGGAATAATTTTTCATTTGCTTTAAAAACTAGGTAGTGCTATCATATTATCAATAGATAATACACCAACTAAAGTAATATTTGGAAAATCTAGTCCTTTGGAGATCATCTGCGTTCCTAATAGAATATCAGACTTATGATTTTTTTAAAAATCAGTAAGCAACCTTTCATATGACCCTTTTTCTACTAGTGGTGTCAGAGTCCATCCTTGTAATCCTAACATCTGGTATATTTTGATACAGATACTCTTCAACACGCTGTATTCCATAATTCCCTGACACTAATTCTGGCTGTTCACAACACTTAGGTATATTAGAAATTTTCTTCTGATATCCACAAAAATGACAGTGTAATGAATTATCATGTTTATGATAATTTAAGCTTATATCACAATTTTCACATTTATATAAATGTCACATGAAAAACAACGAATAAAGTTAGTATATCCACGCTTATTCATTAATAAGAGTACTTGTTCCTTCTTCTCGATCTTTTTCTTTTATTTTAGAAAGTAATTCACTAGCAATAACATCTTCTTTTTCTTCGGTATGAACTATATTTATTATTGGTAATTTATTATTAAACCTATGGGTAAGTTTTAATAAATTGTTAGAATTATTCTTTTCGAAAATTATAATATAGATCAACCGAAGGTGTTGCACTAGCATATACCACCGTAGATTTATTATAGATTCCACGCTTTCTAGCAATATCCTTCGCATCATACCTTGGTGACTCAGTCTGTTTATAACTATTTTCATGCTCTTCATCAATGATAATAATACCTAGATTATTAAACGGTGCAAAAAACTGCTGAACGAGTACCTAAACATATTTTTAACTTTACCATCTCGAATTTTTCCACTCATTGTACTTTTTCTTTTGCATTTAATCTAGAATGTATAACTGCTATATTATCGCTAAATACTTTTCTAAATTTCTTTTCAATTTGCGGTGTTAATATTATCTCAGGAACTAATATTATAGCGTCTTTTCCCTTTTTTAATAATCACTTCAACAAGTTTTTATATAAATCTCTGTTTTTCCCAGCACCTGTAACACCATGTAAAAAGATACTCATTGAACTTTTTTTACTATCAAAATTCTCGCTAATCCTGTCATAAACTTTTTTGTTGATGTTCACTTAGCTTCGTATTATTTTCTAGTATAGATGTATTTATATCATGTTTAACATCTTCTTCAATAACTCTAATTGCATTCTTTTCAAGTAGTTTTTTTCGTAACAGAGCTACCTATATTAAGTTTATCTTTAACCTTTGATTTCTTTTATTTTTCATTAGTAATTAAATAGTCGACTAATTCTTTTTGTTTTTGTTAATTTAACATCTTTATATTTGTCTAACACAAAGAACTCTTCTGTTTCGTTGTTTTTAATTTCTTTTAATTCTACTTATCAGTCTAATTGCTTTTAATGAGATTAAAGTATCCTATTTGTTCAATTGAAAAATAGCTTTTCAAATTTATTTTTTTCAATTAAGTTATCCGTATTGAAGTGTTTTGCATAATCTAAAAAGTAATGTTTTTATTAGCATCAAGTAGCTCATAGTATTCAACATACTTATTCTTTAAACTAGTCGGAACAATTGTTTCAATAGCCTGTATTCTTGTACAAAAAAGTTCATCAGCCATTACTTTTGATAAAAGAATCATTTCTTTTGTTAATATTGGAAAATCATCCTTTAGTTTTTTATGTATTTAAACTTACTTGTTGCTTCTACTTCTGAATTTTCTCTTCTAGAATCTACTACATAACCTTGAACCGTTCTTGTTCCAAAAGGAACCTCGACTCTATATCCTACAATATCCCTGTCTTTAAACTCCTCAGGTACAAGATAAGAATAAACTTGATTAACATTATGATTATTTACATCAATTATTACCTCAGCATACATAATCTCACCTCCTTCAAATTAAAAGTTCATCTATTTTGATATTTCATCAACTATAGCTTTTGCTATATTACTTTTTACTGCTCTTATCAATTTTTCTTAATATTATCATGTCTATCAATAACATAGACCTCATTATCATCACTACCAAAAACCTATGTCTTTTTAGATATATCATTAGCAACAATAAAATCAAGATTTTTTTCTTAACTATCTTTTCTTTCGCGTACTCTATCAAATTATTTGTTTCGCAGCGAACCCAACAACTTTTTGTTTATCTGTTTTATTATCTCCAACATATTTTTAGAATATCTTGTGTTCTTTGAAATTCAATTGTTAAATTTCCTTCTTGTTTTTCACTTTTTTTATCAAAAACTTGTACAGGTGTATAATCTGATACAGCTGCTGCTTTTATAATAAAATCACAATCTTTGAAAATTATTTTTTTCACCGCTTCAAACATATCATTTGTACTAGTGATTTTTATTTTTTTACTTTACTGCTTATAGTGTCATTATCAACGCTAGATACTAATATTACTTCTGCTCCTCTTCTTGCACATTCATTTGCAAGAGAATACCCATTTTCCCTGTAGAGGGATTAGTTAAAGCATCTAAATGGATCGATGAATTCTTTTGTAGGTCCTGCAGTTACTAACACCTTTTTACCTTTTTAAAATCCTGTTCAACTTCTTGAAATATAGAACGTTTCAATTTTATCGATAGATGGAAATTTACCTTCTCCTACATCTCCACATGCTAAAAAGCCCACTATCAGGTTCCACAAAAATTGAAACCAAGTTTAGATAATCTATTCATATTATCTTGGATAATTGGATTTCTATACATAAATGTATTCATCGCAGGAACAATATAAACTTTAGTACATCTCTCACCGCCAGCATTAATGAAGTAGCTAAATCATCTGCGATTCCATTTGCAAAATTTTTGAAATTAAATTAGCTGTCGCTGGGGCTACAATAATCTTATCCGCCCATTTAGTTAAATCGATATGTTGTATTTCGTTCTCGTCTATTTCTTCAAAAGTACTAGTGTAAACTCTATTTTTTTGTTAAAGTTTGAAAAGGTAACGATGTAACAAAATTTTCAGCATTTTTGTAAGTATTACTTTAACATTATTACCCTGCTTCACAAGAGAACTGCATAAATCAATTGATTTATATGCTGCAATCCCTCCTGAAACTATTAATAAAATATTCATGGAATTCTCCTCTAAACATAATTAATATAAGTCATGATCAACATTATTTGTTCCAAAACACCGCTGTTTCAAGTTTCGATAACCTTTTTAAGATATCTAAGTTTGTTACCTGAACAGGTTTGTCTTCACGACTTGTATTTTTAAAGCTTCTATTTTTAATTTTTAAGTTTTGATTTTCTATTTCTAATTCTTTAAGTCTAGTCATAAGTTTATCTAACTTCATATAGTCTTCTATTATTAAATCTAAATAGTCATTAACATCTTCTTCACTATATCCTTTAACTCTACTTTTTTTCTAAACTCTTTTTCGTAAATTTCTTTTTGCTGTTAAATTTAATTCAACACTCATAATTGAACTCCTTTAATTAAATTCACTAAAATATGCTACACAACTAACAAAAATATAGCGGTGCTGTTTCAGCTCTTAGTATTCTCTTACCTAATCCTATCACATCAAATTTATTTTCAGTTAAAAATCAACCTCTTGTTCAGAAAGTCCACCTTCACTTCCAAATACTGCTATAACCTCTTTATTACTTAAATCAGAGTGTAATAAATTTTTAAGTTGATATTTTTCTCATTTACTGATTCCTTCTCATAAGCTACAACTTTATAATCAAATTTTTTTCAGAAAATGCAATTAAATCTTTTAAACTATCAACATAAGTGATATCAGGAATAATATTTCTCTTAGATTGCTCAGCAGCCTCCTTTTACGATTTTATTCCATCTATTTAATTTAGAATCTACCTTATCTTTCTTTACCTTAGCGACATTTCTTTCAGAATTAAATAGTACTATATTACTAACACCTAATTCAGTTAATTTTTGCATTAAATATTCAATCTTATCATTTTTAATGGCGGAATAGCCACTGTTATTTTTGTTGATAATTCATTAGTACCTATTACTTGTTCGTACGGCGTAATAAGAACCTTGTCCATATTATTATCAACAATTGTACAAATGTATTTAACTTCATTATTAAATACAACATATACTTTATCTTCTATTTTTCTTTCTCATAATTCTTACAATATGATTACTGTCATCTTTAGACAATTCATATGTCGATTCAACATTCAAATCTTCATTTATAAAATACTGTTGCATAAAAACTCCTAAATTTTAATCTTACAATTAATTTTACCTTATAATTCATATTAATTCAATAGTAGCAATCCTAATATAAAAAGTAACGACTCATAAATCTAATTTACAAGTCGTTACTTATCTTATCAGTTTTAGTTTAAAATTAATTCAAACAAAATTGACATTAATATTGAATTTAATATATTAGTTAGCTTCCAGCTGGAATATAACCTTCGATATGTTGTTTAGCTAATTCTTCATGCTCTGGATAAGTTTTTGAGAAATAAGCTTTTCCATCTTTTAGTAGCATGTAGAAGTATAAATAGTCTGTATTCTCAGCATTATTTAATGCTTCATAAGACGCAGATCCAATCGATGAAATTGGTCCTGGAGGTAAAGCCAATAACAGCATATGTATTATAAGGTGAATTTAATGACAATTCTGCCTGTGTTGGAGCTCCTGTTAACTTATCAGCTGCATAGTTAGCTGAAGGGTCAGTTTGTAATTTCATTCCTTGAGCTAATCTATTTAAGAATACACTTGCAATAAGTTTATTCTCATCTGATTTCGTAGATTCTTTTTCAAGAATACTTGCCATTGTCATGTAATCATGAATAGAAATTTGTTTATCTTGACCATTTATTTTCCAAATCTTATTGTTTTTCTTATACAATGGTACTACTTTTTCGTTAGTTAACTTAACCATTTTTAGTAATTAAAGCTTTCTACAGTCTCATTATCACTTAGGGTCATAAATAGCTGGATATAAATATCCTTCTAAAAGCATATTTAATATCTTTTCCGTAAACTTCATCCGTAATTAATTCAGGGAATTGTTTCTGTAATTTTTTTAATAAATTCAGCATCATTAACTTTTTCTAAAAATTCATCACTGCTTAATTTAGTTTTTCTAAATTCTTAGCAATCTTAAGGATACTGTCACCTTCTATTAAAAGCAAACGAATTACCTGAGCTAGCTTTATTTTTTTAGTACCAAGCTCTTGCATAATTTGAGATAAGCTCATGCTTTGTTTTTAAATTAAAGTTACCCACGTAAAAATGATGTATTCAGGTGTAATCTTGCATAGATTTTAAAACACTTCTTCGTTTTTTTATTAAACCTTTAGCTTTTTAATTCCTGAGCAATCTTAGCACTACCATAATTTTCTCTAATTTCAACAGGGAATATCTTTATTATTAGTCTTATCAACTGGAGTAGTCATATAGTAAAAATAGTGATAAAACTGCTATTCCTAGAACAACAAAGAAAGTAATAATTACAGGAATAATTGATTTTTTTCTTCCTATCTTTAGTTCTCTACTTCTTCTAATTTTATCTTCTCTCATCTTTTACTCGCTTTCATCGTAGTAGAAAGTATCTAATACTTCTGAAATCATATCATATTCTTCATCTGTTTCAACTGGTTCAAATCTAACACTATCCTCACCATCTTCAACACATACCATTGGGAAGATGCTAATTTCCTCTTCGTCGATTGTTTCTTCTTCAGCGAAAATATAGTATAAGTTACCGTTTGTTGGATTAGTAAATTCTAAAATTTTTACGGTATTCTTTTTCTTCACCCTCTAATGTACTAAGTGTGTACACCTCTTCTGTATTATCGATACTAATGTTTTTAAAATCTTTCTCTTGCATTTAATTTTCCTCCTTGAATATATATATTAATTTAATTTATCTAAATATGTCTGAAGTATTAATACTGCAGCCATTTTATCAATAACATTTTTCTTTTTTTCTTGAAACATTAGCTTCAAGAAGTACTCTTTCAGCACCCATTGTAGTTAAACGTTCATCTTGTAAAATTATTTCAACATTTTTTTATTTTTCTTTTTCAATACTTCTACAAAATACAGTGTTGCTTCTCCTCTAAAACCTACAGAATTATCCATGTTTTTAGGAAGACCAACTACTATTGTTCCTACATTGTACTCTTGAACTAATTCCTTAATTCTTTTAATTTTAAAAATCTTTAACCTGCTCATTAATATTTATGGTTTCTATACCTTGTGCAGTGAACCCTAACAAATCACTAACGGCAACACCGATAGTTTTTGATCCGTAATCAAGGCCCATAATTCTTTTATCTAACATTTAAGACTCCTGTATAAAAAAGTATAATAAGTACTCTAGTATATCATCCATATCAATTAATCTTATTTGCTCCCTTGCATGATTATCCCTAGGAATATATACTGGGTCAGCAGTTTTGATATATCCCATTAATTGATTAATTGGATCATATCCACGCTGTTTAATTGTCTCCACAACATTTTTTTAGTATGTTGTGAATATCATTTTATCATAAAAATTGCTATCAAATAATCTTGTTTCATCGAAATTTGTCATAATCTTAACCTCCGATTATACTAACTCTACTAAGATACCTACTGCATTTTCTCCTGTATGTGTTGAAATAATTGGTGTTGTAGTGAATATTTCATCTTCATTTACTTCATAACCAAACGATTCTTTTTAAAAGCTGATTTTATTAATGTAACATATTCATCAGCTAAAAGCATTTGTGAAAGCTAATACTTTTTATTGTTTTATCTTGTTTTTCCTCTTCAATATGTTTAATTAAAGTTTGAACCAATTTTTTTCTTTCCACGAACTTTATCTAAAGGCAACCAACTCAGTTTCTTTTTAACTGTGTTAAAACTTTAATATTTAGTAAACCTCCAATTAAAAGCTTGTGACTTACTTAGTCTACCACCTTTTACCAAATTGTCAAGTTTATCGATTGTAACAAACGTTAAAATATTTTTAGCTTTTCTCTTAAGTTCTCTGCGATTGCCTCTACAGCCACATTTTCCTCAAGTTGTTTTAGACACTCTTTAAGTAAGAAAACCATTCCTCGTGTTGTTGTCTTAGTATCAACAACGTACTCCTTCAAATTCTGAACTTGCTGTAACCGCCGTATTATATGTACCACTCAAAGCAGAAGAAAGTGTTAAAACAATAACCTTATACCCTTCTTTCGTCCATTTTTCATAAAGCTTCTAAAAACTTCCCGATTGCTGGTTGACTAGTTGAATAAGATGTAGCTGTTCTCATTCTTTCAATATACTCATCATTACTTATTGTACGGTAATCATATTCATTTCCATCGATATTAATTGTTAGAGGAATTACATCCACATTATATTTCTCAATTTCATCAAAAGTTAAATCACTTGATGAATCAATAATTATCTTCACTTTTTTTCTAACATTTATTATTTCCTCTTTTCTTTTATAATGTAAAAAATACAAAATCAAACTCATTATATTCATCTTTTGAAGAATTCTTCACGACTTATTAATTCCCACTCATTTTCATCAAATTCAGGAAACTTAGTATCAGCTTCTACAACTGTATCCACCTCAGTAATAAACATTTCATCACATTTATCAAAAATATTTATTATAAATCATTCCGCCGCCAAAAATATATGCCTTTTTCTGTTTTTATATTTTCTAGAATCGAATCATCAGTATAGACTTCAATATTTGAATAGTGATCTAAAGAATTCTTATCACGTGTCAATACTCTATTTATCCTATTAGGCAGTGCTCTACCAATACTATCCAATGTTTTTACGTCCCATAATAATAGTCTGGTTAGTAGTTAATTCTTTAACTCTTAACATATCACTTTTTAAACGCCATGGAATCGTATTTTTCTTGTCCTATAGACTTATTTTTATCATATGCCACTATTAGTGATAACATATTATCCCTCCTAAACTGCTATTGGTGCTTTAATAAATGGATGACTCTCGTAATTTACAATTTCTACGTCTTCTATTTTAAGATCGAAAAATGCTTTCGAAAATCATTTATTTTTAATTCTGGTAATGAATATGGTGTTCTAGACATTTGTTCTTTTTACTTGTTCAAAGTGATTTTTGTAAATATGCGCATCACCTAAAGTATGAACAAACTCACCTACTTCAAGCCCACATTCCTTAGCAATTAGAATAGTAAGTAATGAATAAGATGCAATATTAAATGGCACACCTAAAAATACATCACCACTTCTTTGATATAGCTGACAACTTAATTTCCCGTCATTCACATAGAATTGGAAAAGTGAATGACAAGGTGGAAGTGCCATAGTATCTACTTCTGCTGGATTCCACGACGATACGATTAAACGGCGTGATGATGGATTACTTTTTAATTTGTTCAACTACATTTTTTAATTGATCAATACCATTAAAGTCTCTCCATTGTTTTACCATAAACATTACCTAAATCACCGTATTTTTGCTGAGAACTCATCATCAGTTAGAACTCGTTCTTTGAATAGTGACATTTGTTCTTTATATTGCTTAGAAAACTCTTCATCAACTAAAGTTCTATGACCAAAATCTGTCATATCAGGGTCCAGTATATTCATCACTCTCTATCCATTTTTTTAAATGCCCATTCATTCCAAATATTATTCTTATTTTCTAATAAAAATCTAATATTAGTATCACCTTTTAATGAACCATAATAATTCTGACCATACTAGATTAAAATTGACTTTTTGTAGTCAATAGCAGGGAATCCTTTAGATAAATCGAACTTCATTTGGTATCCAAAGATACTCTTTGTACCAACTCCAGTTCTATCATCTTTTTTCAATTCCGTTTTCTAAAATATGATTACATAATTTTAAATACTCTTTATCAGCCACTCTAATTCTCCATTACGCTTTATAGTTGTTTTCCTTAAATATTTCATTAAATCTTTAATTTTTTTCTAATGAACTTTTTCCAAAATGGTGTTCAATCCTTCGACCTCTTCGTAAACTTTTATCTTCATCTACGCCTATTAGTCTTAGAAAAATCTTCTAATAGTTCATGTCTTGTTAGAGCATACTCTCCCATTTTTCACCCTGTTCAGTAAGAGCAATACCTCTATACTTTTCATAAACGATATATCCTTCTACATCTAATTTTTTCAACATTTTAGTTACGGTAGATGGATAAACATCTAACTTTTTCTGCAATATCTGCACTTCTTGCATAACCTTTATTTTTTTCACTAAAGAATATATTACTTCAATATAATCTTCCATTGTTGGTGTCGCTTTTTGCCATATAATATTCCTCCTTTATAAAATTTTTAAACGGAGATTTCTCTACAGACGATTTAATTACGTCAACACCTAATTTAGTTAAATAGTCAACCAATAAATCTTTCACTAAATGTTCTGTAAAAGTGTCCTATATCGATAATGTTCTTTTTCATTTCCATAGCGTCTAGAGCGGCATGATACCCCACATCTCCAGTTAAATAGATATCAACATCAGGTAACGAATATAAAAAGTCTGCTCCGCTTCCACCTAATAATGCTACAGAAGAAATATCTTTTTCATTTCCAATAACTGCAGATACATTATCTAATAAAAATCTCTCTTTAATATAATCTACAAATTCACTAATTGATAAAGGAGAAGATAATTGTCCAATTCTTCCTAATCCCGCTTCTTTATCTAAATTATGTTCAAACAATACACTAATATTATTTAAATCCAATAATTTTGCTAAATGATCATTAAGACCCAGTTTAGCTGAATCCAAATTAGTATGAAATGAAATTACCGAAATATCGTTTTTATTAAATCACGAATTATGTTAGACTTGAAATCATCTGTAAAAATCTAATGATTTCAACGGTTTTAAATATAAGAGGATGATGAGAAACTATTAGATCAATATTATTTTGTATAGCTTCATTGACCACATCTGTTGTTACATCTAAACATACTAATATCTTATTAACATTATTATTATAATTACCTAACATTAAACCAACATTATCCCATTTCTCTGCAAGTTTAACATCCGCCAACTCATTTAATTTATTATAAATATCTTTTACAGTGTTCAAAAAACCTAACCTCCTTTTTGTTATCACATTATTATAACATTTTATTAAAAAAATATTGCCACAGTGAAACATAGTTTGTAATTAAAATAACATATTTGTAGTCAATAATATTTTTTTCACCAATAGTTCTCAATACTACTTCTCAATTTGGGAGTGACTTAAAAATCGTGATTTCGTAGAAATTGATTATGTCGAGTCCCCCTTTCCACATGAGTTTATTAGATATCTAAACAGCTTTTATAAAGCAATTTTTAGATATCAATAAACCACTTGCGTTGTACGTTAGAATTTTTAGTGCCAAAGACACGTTAAAATTCTTACGTATAACGTATGCAAGGACACACCAAGAAGTGAGTCATAAGACGAAACTGATTGGATTGTGTCTACTGCTGAGACTATGAGTTCTCATATGTACTTTGTCAAATTTTAGGGACTTTTGGGTCAACCCTAGACTTTTTATATATTATATTATTATTGTTGTTATAAAAGAAATTAGTAGGAGTTAACTATGCAAACTGTAGAAGGTTATTTAAATAAAATCATTTTTCCACAATAAAGAAAATAATTATTATATTTTATCTATCTTTTTAAACGATAAATACGACTTTTGTTGAAGGTGATTATCTTAGTGTTGTCGGTACTTTTAATGATTTTTGAATTTATAGAAGATGATCTTTATTCATTCAAAGGAGAGATTGTTCAACATAGAAAAATATGGAACTCAATTATCAGCAATCGTTGTAGAACCAGTAATAGAAAAAGATAAAGAAGCTATTGTTTCTTATCTTTCAAGCTCAATATTCCAAGGGGTTGGGAGAAAAACAGCAGAATTAATTGTTGACACTTTAGGAGTAGATGCTTTGGATAAGATCTACGAAGATAAAGACACTTTATTTAGTATAAAAGGTATACCTGAGCAACGTAAAGATACAATATATGCTACAATTGTTGCAAATAAACAAACACAAGATATAATCCTTAAACTAAACGAATATAATCTAAGCAATAATTTAATACTAAAAATATATAACTTTATAAACATAACACACTACGTACCATTACAGAAAAATCCTTATTCTTTAATTAAAGATATTAAAGGAATCAACTTTAAAAACCGTAGATAAAATAGCTGAAACTAACGAAATAGCTGCAAATGATCGCGAAAAGAATTCTATACGCCTTTTTATTTACACTATAAATTCATATTGTTTTTCAACAGGAAATACATATATTTCTAAAAACAACCTGCTTTACAATACGTTTAATATATTATACTCATCTCGAAATATAGCAGTCTCAAAAAGAAGATATATTAAATTCTTATACATATGCCTTAGATACTGGTAAACTAATAGAAATTGAAGATAGAGTATTTTTACCAGAAATATACTACTCTGAATATTCTATTTACAGCGATATAACTCAAAAGATTAGAACAGGAAAACACAATTGAAATCAGTGATGGGTTGCTAGATAAGTATATAAATGAAGTTGAAGAGAATTAGAAATCTCTTACGATATAGTACAAATAGCGGCGATAAATAACTGTATACATAATAATTTTGCTATTCTTACCGGAGGACCTGGTACCGGAAAAAAACAACTATTATACTTGCTGTAATTAAAAATATTCCAAAAATAAAAAAATTACAGTATTCATGATTTACTGATGAATCTAGAAGTATACTTACACTTTGCGCACCTACAGGAAAAAGCTGCCAAAAAGAATGTCAGAAAGCACTGGCTTTTTATGCTTCAACAATTCACAAAAGCGATTGGTTGGAGTACAGAAGACGAGAATATGGAAGAATTTCGTTAGTGAAAAACATATCAAATCAGAACTGGTTATAATAGATGAATCAAGTATGATTGATGTATTCTTAATGTATAATTTACTCAAAAATAATTAATAAAAGATGCTAAGATTATATTGGTTGGTGATAATGACCAACTTCCTTCTATCGCTCCTGGTAATGTCCTAAATGATTTAATAAATTCCAAAGCGATTTCTACGGTAAAATTAAATAAAATTTTTAGACAAAGTGAACATTCAAGTATTATAAATATTTCACATTCAATAAAAAAACAATATTCCATTCGATGTCTTAGAAAACTTCGATGATAAAGAATTTATCTCAGCGAATAAGAACGAAATGATAAATGTCATCTCAGCCATTTATGACGACTTAATAAAAGATTCTTCTAAAGAAAAACATTCAGATATTAGCTCCTATCTATAAAGGCACAAGTGGTATCAACGAGATAAATATGGCTATTCAATCAAGGTTTAACGATAATGAAGAACAAATAGAATATGGTGAATTAATATATAAAGTTAATGACCGAGTTATGCAGTTAGTGAATAGACCTGAAGATAATATTTTCAACGGCGATATAGGATATATAGAAGAGATTTATAAAGAAGGAAATAAAGTAAAAATAGTAATAGACTATGATGGTAATTATGTTACCTATGAAAAAAACAGAGTTAAATCAAATTACCCTTTCATATGCTTGTTCAATTCACAAAAGCCCAAGGATCAGAATTTGAGAAATGTAATTATTCCTTTTATTGATAACTACAATTTTATGTTAAATAAGAATCTGACATATACTGCAATAACACGTGCTAAGAAAAAAATTAATACTTTGTGGTAGTTCTAATGTATTTTACAAATCGATAGAACCAACAAATGTTGTAACTAGACAAACAGCACTAGAATGGTTCTTTACAACAGACAAAGAAGCGGAAATGCAAGAACTTGAATTAGAAGATGAAATTAAAGAATACATATTGAATTTTCCAAAATATCAATACAATCGATCCAATGATTGGAATGGGAGATATAAAAACCTAGTGACTTTATCTAAGTTAAATAACAAAACCTAGATGTAGCTAAAAAAACTACTTCTAGGTTTCCTTTTTATTGCATTGCTACTAAATCATGAGCTATCTTATCAATATCATTGATAGTTAAGAAAGCCGCATCTATTGCAGTACCTTTTTTACTTTCTACTGAAGTATTCACAGCAGCGACTACATTTTTAGTTAAAGTTTCTAAACGTTGGACTCTTTTGCTTAACTTCTTCTAATTTTTCCATATTCAATATTATCAGCAGATAATGATTTTTAATGTTAACATAGAAGTATTTACCTTCTCAGATACCTCTTTAAACTTATCTACTTTATCACCCTAAAGAACGCCCCTTTATCAAGATCAGTCTGAATAGTTCCTGCTAATTCATCAAAATCTGATTAATTCTTTAGAAAAATTCATCTAATTTATTTTTTTCATGTAATCTTTTGAATATTTCTTATTAGTAATTTCATAGTTTTTATTACTACTATCTTTAACACTAAATGTAACAGTATTATTATTTTTAGTAACAATAGCTACGTTAAAGTCTTTATTATTAAACTCGTTTGAGTTAATACCATCAACGTTGATCGTTTTACCGTTAAAACTATTTAATTTTAACGATTTTAAAAGCGTGTCAAAACCTTCTTTACTTATTACTTCATCATTTGTTGAAATAACTAGTTTATTGTCTTTTTTTGTTAAATTCCGTTTTTCTAGCTGGCTTTATTGAAACAGAATTAGTAAGGTTTTGTAATTGTTCAGTAGAAATATCTCCTTTAGAACTACAACCTTGCAAAATTAGCAAGGTTGTTAGTAATATTATCAGCTTCTTCATTACTTATTAGAATAATTCTGGTGCTGAGATAATGTTTAAGTTTTCGTCGATTTCAAATACTAATGGAGTACCAGTTGGTAAGTTAAGATCTAAGATTTGTTCATCTGAGATGTTTAATAAGTATTTGATTAACGCTCTTAAACTGTTACCGTGAGCAGAGATAAGTACGTTTTTACCAGCTTTAATTTGTTTAGAAATATCGCTTTCCCAGTAAGGTAATACACGATCGATAGTAAGTTTTAAGCTTTCTCCTGTTGGAATTTCTCCTTCTGGAATTTCTTTATATCTATCGATGTTTCCTGGGTACATGTCACTAGATTTATCTAATGCAGGTGGAGCTACATCAAAGCTTCTTCTCCAGATGTGAACTTGTTCATCACCGTATTTTTCAGCAGTTTCAGCTTTGTTAAGACCTTGTAAAGCTCCATAGTGTCTTTCATTTAATCTCCAGCTTTTGTGCACTGGAATCCATAATAAATCTAATTCTTCTAAGAATAGGTTTAAAGTTTTGATAGCACGTTTTTGGTATGAAGTATAAGCTACATCAAAAGTAAGACCTAATTCTTTAAGAGTTTGTCCACCTTTAATAGCTTCTTGTCTACCTTTATCAGTGATGTCTACATCAACCCATCCTGTAAATCTGTTTTCAAGATTCCATTGGCTTTCACCATGTCTAGTTAATACTAATTTCATTTAAGAAATCCTCCTAGTTTTGTTATTATATTTTTATTATACAATATTTTCTAGTATTAGTACATAGTTTTTATGATAATTTCATCTATGAAAACGTTGCATCAAGTTTGATTATATTTAATTAAATAACGTTTATACTTTTTGCTGATATATAAGATAAAAAATAAGATTAGATCATTATTATAGTTCATCTAATCTTATAATAGTAAATAATATTTTTCTCGTCATAATAACTTCATTGAATTAATAAAATATACTAATACACTAATACACTTTACGATTCAATTTTTCCCTTTTTACAATCTTTTAATTTATTAGTTTCAAAAAAATGTAAAAACTTTTTGCTAATAATACTAGTATAATTATCCAATATATAAACATAAAATTAACCTTCTTTCTTTTATACGTAAAACTTAATTTTCTTATCGTACTTATATAATAACATACGGAAAACCGAAAAATCAAGTGAAAAATTCATATTTCTTAATTTTTATAAAGTTACTTGATTTTATATACGGTTTACTTTTATAATTTATATATAGACAAAAATTAGATTGGAAAAAATATTATGACTACAACATTTAGTATTAGATTTAAAAAGTGTTTAAAAGAAAAAAATATAAAAACAAGCTGAACTTGCTCGTTGTACTAATATTACACCCTCATCTATTAGTGATTGGTCAAAAGGGAAATATACACCAAAAAGAGATAAACTTCAAATAATCGCTGAATTTTTATCGGTTAATCCAGATTGGCTTGTAGGTGATTGTGATACTATGGAAATCAATAGTAATGATGGCAAAGTATCATCAGCACAAGATTTTTCTGATGATGTATCTAAGTTACCAATATTAGGTACAATTTGTGCAGGAGATGGAGTGTATATTGAAGAAGAATATGATGAGCATATTTTCATCGATCAAGGTATGCGAGCTGATTTCGCATTACGTGTCAAGGGAGATAGTATGATTGAAGCTGGAATTTTTGATGGAGATTTAGTATTTATCCGTCAACAAAGTTCAGTCAGAAACGGAAAAATTGCAGCAGTTCGTTTAACTGATTGGAACGAAGCTTCTTTAAAGAAAATATTCGTTAAAAACGACAATGTTATTCTTTATCCTTGTAATCCTGATTACGAACCTATCGTTACACGTAACGTGGAAATAATCGGAGAATGCGTTGGAGTATATAGGGAACTGTAATTTTTGATTTTAAACAGATTATCACACGACAAAAAGACGAGTTAATTAACTTAGATATTTTGTTAGAGACTAAATCCGGGGCATGGAAAAATTCCAGCCCCGGATTTCAATCTTTTATACACAAAAAGACAAATATCCAATATAATTAAAGTGTAGAAAAATAATTAACTAAGAAAGGATATTTGTCATGTCTAATTTTATCACAAATTTACTATTAATAAAAGACCAAAATATAACTATGGAGGATAAACTTGATTTAATCAATATAGATGGTCAAGATACATTCTGTATTTCATGGGACTTTATCATATGAACCAAAGTGTTGCACAAACTGCGGTTGTAAGAAAGAAGGAAATAATATAGTTAAAAATGGTTTGGAGATCCGTTAAAAAGTAGCTTTATTAAAGATGTCAGAATGTCCTACATACCTTAGATTAAAAGAAACAACGTTTCAAATGCAGAGAGTGTAATTCTAAGTTTTTGTGCTGAAACATCATTTGTACTAAAAGCACTGCAGTATATCAAAAATCTTATATTTTATATTATGAAGAATCTATCTAAAACATTATCTTTTTAAAGATATAGCTGAATTAAGTAATGTATCAGTATCTACAGTAGTAAAGAGTAATGAAATCATGCAGAGAAGCTGTAGAAGTTAAGACTCATTCAAACCTACCAGAGCACCTATGTTTTGATGAGATAAAGTCAACTAAAGATAGTAAAAATGGAATGAGCTTCGTATTCTTAGATGCTAAAACACATGATTTTTATAGATATAGTAGATGGTAGAACTCAACATATATTAAAACAATACTTTATGAGATACCCAAGAAAAAGTAAGGAAGAAAGTAAAAACGATCTGTATAGATATTTACCCACCTTATATGAATATGATTAGAGAGATGTTTCCTAACACTGAGATAATAATAGATAGATTCCATATGGTTCAAAATATTAATAGAGAATTAAATAAAGTTAGAGTAAAACTAATGAATCAATATAAGAATAAAAAGGCTCTACTTACACTATTCTAAAGAACTTCTGGAAAGTAATATTAGAAGATAGAGATAAAGTAAATTCAACAAAAACATTCTATTCTAGAAGCTTTAAACGCTATGTAACTAGAAAAAGAGGTATTAGATTATATATTAGCTATAGATGCTGAATTTACAGCTAGTTATGAGAGAGTTCATGAGATAAGAGAAGCTATTAAGGCTAAAGATTCTGTAGAATTAGAGAAGTATATAGATATGGACACTAAAGGATTATCTAAAGGTGTATCTAAAGCTATAAATACTATGAAAAAGCACAAAGAGTATATGCTTAACGCTGTTAAATATAAGTATTCTAATGGCCCATTAGAAGGATTTAATAATAAAATAAAACTACTAAAGAGAGTATCTTATGGATATTCTAGCTTTAGTAATTTCAGATTACGTATTTTTAATTATGTCTAGATTATTTGTTTCTGAGTATAAAAATAATATTAGCTTAAAGAAAACAAGAAAAATCTAAGCAGCAAAATGCTGCCTAGATTTCATTTCCTGTTTTTCTCCATGCCCTGAATTTGACAAAGAGCCGATATTTTTCTAAGTCACACCCTCGTCTTTTTATTTTTCTACTAAAAATGCCATTCTATCTCGGCCATTTATATCTTTATAAACTTCAGCAGAATATCCATTCATATCTGCTAATTTTATTATCTTATCTTTTTGATCATATCCTATTTCCAAAAATATAACTCCATTGTCATTTAAATAACTACTCGCCTTTTCAACTATATTACGATAGAAGTACATACCTTCTTCTTCAGCAAATAAAAGCTAGATGCGGATCATATTTTAGCACATTATCCTGCATTGTAACCTCATCCTTACGGTCTATATACGGAGGATTTGAAACAATAATATCAAATTTTTCATCAATATTATCAAAAATATCCGATTGTATAAATTTAATAGTAGCATCATGGAACTGTGCATTTTCTTTTTGCAACTTTTATAGCTTCTTCACTTATATCACTAGCCACGACATCAATTAAAAAGTTGATCTAGTTCTTTTTAATGTAATAGCTATTATCCCACTTCCTGTACATAAATCTAGAATTTTTAAATTATTTTTCTTAGTTGCCTTTACATATTCAACTACTTTATAAATAAGCTCCTCAGTCTCCATCCTTGGTGAAAGTACATCTTTAGTAACTTTAAATTTTCTATCATAAAAATATTCAAATCCTACTAGATGACTTAATGGAACATCTTCTCTAATATGTTTTTCGATTAACGAAAAATATTTTTCTTCAATCTCTTTAGATAATTGCTCTGAAAAGTTTATTCGAGAATAACTGTGAACTTTCGTCTAGCATATACATTAGTAAAAATCTTGCTAAAGATTCTTCTTTTCCTTGTCTTCTTAAAAGAAGACAAGCTTTTGTTATAGCTTGCCTTCTGTTCATTATAGTTCTTCACCTTTATTAAGTTCTGCCATTTTTTCAGCTTGTTCAGCAATACGAAGCGCTTCTAGAACTTCATCAAGTTTACCTTCCATAATTTGGTCTAATTTTTGAATAGTTAAACCAATTCTGTGGTCAGTAACACGGTTTTGAGGATAGTTATATGTTCTAATACGTTCAGAACGGTCCCCTGTTCCAACTTTAGATTTACGTTCAGCATCGAATTTAGCCTGCTCTTCTTGTTGATATTTATCATATACACGAGCACGTAAAACTTTCATAGCTTTCTCTTTATTCTTAATCTGAGAACGTTCATCCTGCATAGATACTACAACTCCTGTAGGAATGTGAGTTAAACGTACAGCTGACATAGTTGTATTTACCGATTGACCTCCAGCACCACTAGATGCGAAAGTATCTACACGGATATCATTTTCATTAATATCGATTTCAATCTCTTCAGCTTCTGGTAGTACTACTACTGTTGCAGTAGATGTGTGAATACGTCCACTTGATTCTGTTGTAGGAACACGTTGCACACGGTGTGCACCACTTTCAAATTTCATCTTAGAGTATACATCTTCCCCAGAAATAATAAAGATTGCTTCTTTAATACCACCGATTCCAGTTTCAGAACGTTCTAGTACATCAACTTTCCATCCTTGAGATTCAGCAAATCTAGTGTACATACGTAATAAATCACCTGCGAATAATTGTGCTTCATCCCCACCAGCTGCTCCACGAACCTCAACAACAACGTTTTTACCATCGTTAGGATCTTTTGGTAATAATAGAATTTTTAATTCTTCTTCCATAGGTGCAAGAGTTGGTTCTAATTCCTTAATCTCTTCTTGCATCATTTCTTTCATTTCTTTATCTTCTTCAATTTCAAGAAGTTCTTTTGTATCTTTAATTTGTTGAACTATATCTTTATATTCTCTAAATACAGCTACAGTTTTTTCAATAGAGCGTTGTTCTTTTGAATATTCCATAAGTTTTTTCGTATCACTTACTACATCTGGATCACTAAGTAATTCGTTTAATTTTTCATAACGCTCTTCAACTATCTCAAGTTGTCCAAAAAATTTCCATTTCTTCCTCCTAATTTATCTTTTTAATTTCGTGACAATGACGACATCTAGCTTCATATGATTCACTCGCTCCAATAACTACTATCGGATCATCATACTTAGCAGGTTCACCATTAATCAATCTTTGACTACGGCTTGCTTCTTTTCCACATTTATTACATACTGCATGAAGCTTAGTTACCATTTCACTAATAGCCATAATCTCAGGCATAGGATGAAATGGCTCAGCTTTGAAATCCATATCTAAACCTGCAACAATAACACGAACTCCATCATCCGCAAGTCTATTTATAACTTCAACAATTTTTCATCAAAAACTGCACTTCGTCAATTCCTATGATATCATATTTTTTTATCATTTATATAGTCATAAATCTGTCTGCTTTATCAATATTTACAGATTCGTAACTATTTCCATTATGTGTAGAGACTTTGTTCTCTTCTGTATCTATTATCTATAGACGGTTTGAATAGAAGAACATTTTTGTTTAGCAATTACTCCACGTTTTATACGTCTTAGCAGTTCTTCTGATTTACCAGAGAACATACTACCGCAAATACATTCTATCCATCCGAATTTTTCTATTTTCTATCATTATTAATCCTCGGGCTTATATTATACAATTACTAATAGAATAAAAACAGACAATCCAATAAAGAAATGTCTGTTTTATTTTTCTTACTTGATACCGTATTTTTGTTGAAACGTTCGATACGACCATCTGCTTGAGCGAATCTTTGACGCCCTGTATAGAATGGGTGTGTATCTGAAGAGATCTCAACTTTTAATAATGGGTATGTATTTCCATCTTCCCACTCGATAGTTTCTTTTAGATGGTTTAGTTGAACCACTTAAAAATTTGAAACCACTTGTAGTATCCATGAATACAACTTTACGGTAATCTGGGTGAATTCTTCTCTCATTATTATCGTCTCCTTCTGCCCTGAACGCTTTTTAATACGAACAGAGTTATTTTTCAGTGAGTTAATCACATACCTACTTATTATAAATAATATTCTAAAAATCAAGTACTTTTACTAATATTTGTAAACTTTTTGTTGACACCCTTATATATTTTTAACCATTATATACAAAGATACACATTGTTATTTTATATTACTAAAAATGGGAGTGACTCAACAAAATCTTATTTCTCAGAAAATCATGTTGTTTGACTCATTCCCAAATATTATTATTTACTTTTTAATTCTTCAGTTGCAACATCTTCTCCGAGACCATTTATTAGAAATCTCTTGAAATCTACCTTCTTTATACATTTCATAAAAAATGCTTCATTAATTTTATTAACAAGTGTTACATCTGCTTTTCTAGCACTCGACTGCAAAAAGCCTCACTATCGAATCCAGCATTTAAAATATCAAAGTCTCCCTAATTTGTTTTGTTGTTTTAAATAATAGTTAGCATATACTCTATCGATTAATAATGCATCTATTCTATCATTTTCTAAGTCAATTAAAGCTTCATTGAAACTCTCGTACTGAGTAGCATCATTATTCTTCACAATATTTTTTTAAGAACTTCAGGATTCTCATTAAAAGTATCGTATCCAGATGAACCATTTTTGAGCACCTAGAACCTTATCTTTTTAAGTCTGTTACATTTTTAATACCTTTTAGATTTCTTTACACTACAACCTGTTCATTTATCATATACTGCTTTAGTAAATTGCACGACAGCTTCTCTTTCTGCAGTTTTAGAACAACCATTCCAAATTAAATCTATATTTCATTCTTTAATTCTGTTTCTTTTAAATCCCAGTTTATAGCTTGCCACTGTACCTTGATTCCGTACTTTTCAAATACTGAATTTGCTAAATCTATATCAAAAACCTACATTTTTCCACTTTTATCTTGAATCCCATTGAACAAATGTGTTGTCAAAACCAATAACAATCTTCTTATCTGTTTGAAAAATCATTCCAATTATCTTTTTAGGCTTATCTTTCCTCCAGAAGCACATCCTGTAATTATTAAAACAGTAATAACAAGTGTTAGAAAGAATTTTAATTTTTCTCATTTAATCACCTCTTATTTCTGGTTCTACTTTCAGAATGCTATCTGCAATATTTTCAGCAAACTGTAAATCATGCGTTACAACAATTTGTGTAATACCAAGCTCTCTATTTTTAAGTATCAACTTCTCTACTTCTAATCTTAATTCAGGATCCAATGCACTTGTCGGTTCATCGTAACCTATAATTTTTGGTTCTATCATCATGGCACGAGCTAATGCAACACGCTGTTTTTGTCCACCAGATAACGAAATTGGATAATTATTAATCTGTTTCTCTAATCCAAGTTTTTCTAACAGTTTAATCGCTTTGTTCTCAGCATCATTTTTGCCATATTCATAGTTTTAATTGGAGATAAAAACCAGATTTTTCTAGGACAGTAAGATGAGGGAAAAGCTGAAAATCTTGGAATACAAAAACCCAAAAAGATTTCTTTTTCCAATTCATCAATCGGAAGATTCTCACCATTATAAATGATTTCACCAGAGTCTATTTTTCAAGACCAGCTAACATTCTTAATAGTGTTGTTTTTCCACCACCAGAAGGACCAACTATCGCTAAAAATTTTATTTTCTTCTACAGTTAAATTAAAAATCTGAAAGTATTTGTCTATCTTTGAATTTTTTTACTAATATTTTTAATTCTAACATACATTACCTCCTGTCATAATTATAACGTTTTTCTACTTGTTTAGATACAATTGTTACAATACCTATTAAGATTAAATATATTGCCCCTCACAACAAACATCGGCAATAAACTAGCATCTCTATTTGCAGCAGTTCTACTTGCTAATATTAGATCACTAATTCCTAATGCATAAACTAAAGATGTATCCTTAACAAGACTCATTATTTCATTAAACACACTAGGTAGCACGATTTTTATTACTTGCGGTAAAATAACATATCTAATTGTCTGAAATTGAGTAAATTTCAATACCTAGCTGCCTCATATTGACCTTTAGGTATTGATTCAATACCTCACGGAAAATCTCAGCAAAGTGCTGCATAGTTTAACGTAAATGCGATTATTGCAGCAGGTAATCTATCAAATCGTATCCCCACAGATGGTAATACATAATAGATAAAAAATCAATTGTAGTAACAACGGCGTACCACGCATAATCCATATATAGATATTAATAAAGTAATTTAATAACTTAATATTAAAGCGCATAATAAACGCTATTACTACACCTAACGGAATCGATAATACTAAAACTAGAAAAAACACTTCTAATGTTATAAGTGCACCATTCATCAGACTAGGTAATATTTCTATTAAATATTCCATATATTATCCTCCTTTTATATTAATTTGTTTTCATTACTAATAATGAAATTGGTTGTTTTAAAAATTTTATATTTAATTATAGCATAATTTTATAAAACAAAAACCCTTATTAACTAAGGGCTAAATATATATTATTTATTTAATTTTGAATCGTGAATTTTTTTCATAATTCCTTCTTGATAATAAACTTCTAACTGTGTCAGAAGGTTGAGCTCCATTACCTAACCATTTTAATGCTAACTCTTCATCGATTTTTAACTTCTGCTGGTTCTTTAACAGCATTGTAAGTACCGATAGTTTTCGATAGAACGTCCATCACGTGGAGATCTTGAATCAGCAACAACGATACGGTAGAAAGGTGATTTTTAGCACCTAATCTTTTTAAAACGGATTTTTACTGCCATGTTTGTACTCCTTATGTTTCAACTTTTTATTAATTTTATGTGTGTGTTTATGAAGTGTTTTAATGAAAAAGTTGAATCTATAACGCTAAGTTTTCTAAAGCTAGATATTATTCTAACATTAAACTAAAAAGTATGTCAATACTTTTCGAGTGAAAAATGTCAACTTTTTGTTGACTCACCTAAACCTTATTATAACAGGTTTATTTTTAACATGTAAAGATAAAATATTTATAAATATTTCACCTCTATCGCCCCATTAACAATCAAAAATAAGAAGTGACTCAACAAAATTGATTTCCATGAAATCACAATTTTTGAATCACCTCAACATATATTTCAAATTTTTAATCTTCTAAAAACTTTAGCAATTTTCACTAAGTACTTGATCTTTACCTATTTTTAGTAACCGAAGAAAATGGAATAATCGCCATATTGTTCGTTAGGTCTAATTCTCGTTTTATAATCCCCGTATTTTTAGCCAATTCATTTTTTTGATATTTTATCAATTTTTGTCATAACTATAACAAATGGAATTTCATAATAATTTAAAAATTCATTCATCTCAATATCATCTTGAGAAGGCTTATGTCTACTATCTATTAAGTGTAATACAAATCCAAGGTTCTCACTATTAGTAAAAATACTCGACTATCATATCATATAGTTTTTCTTTTTTTCAGGTTTTGATAATTTTGCATATCCATATCCCGGCACGTCTACTAGGACTACTTGATCATTAACATCAAAAAGTTTAGTGTTCGAGTTTTGCCTGGTTTTAGAAGAAACACTGAGCATAGTTTTTTTCTTTCTAAAAATTGTATTAATAAAAAGATGATTTCCCAACGTTTGAACGACCACATCGCAACTTCTGGTTTATCATGTTCTGGATATTGTTTTTGATACAGCACTTATAAGTAAATCTACATTATGTGTATTTAACTTTTTCATTATTATTCTCCAAATACTATTTTAAACACTTCTTGAATATTATCTACTGTGTGAATAGTTAATTTTTCAAGAACTTCTTCAGGTATGTCAATTAAATCTTTTTGTTCTTAGTTGGAATAATAATAGTATTAATATTCATTTTTCAGAACTTAAGATTTTCTCTTTAACCCCACCGATTGGTAGTACTTTACCATGTAGAGTCATTTCCCCAGTCATCGCAATGTTATTATCAACAGGCTTTTTAGTTAAAGCTGAATATACTGAAGTAGTAATCGTAATACCTGCTGATGGACCATCTTTAGGAACTGCTCCTTCTGGAACATGTAGATGTATATCAACTTCTGAGAAATTAACATCTTCAATTCCTAGTTTTTCTGCATTAGAGCGTAAGAATGATATAGCCATTTGAGCTGATTCTTTCATTACATCACCTAGTTTACCAGTAAGGATAATTTTACCTGTACCTTTTGAGATACTCGTTTCGATCTCCAATGTATCTCCACCAACTACAGTATACGCTAATCCATTAACTAATCCAATCTCTGGTTTTACATTCTTATCTTTACCACTATACTTTTCAGGGCCAGCAAAATCTTCTAGATTATTAACTCCAACTTTAATTTTTTCTTCACCTTGAAGAACTTTCAAAGCAGCTTTTCTACAGATAGCTCCGAAAACGCGCTCTAAGTTCCTTACTCCCGCTTCATACGTATAACCATTAATTATTTTATTAATGAGCTTGTTTACTGAAAGTAATTTTGTCCTTTTTCAGACCATTCTCTTTAATTTGACGTGGAATTAAATATTTAGCAGCAATATTTTCTTTTTCTTTAATTGTATATGATTCTAATTCGATAACTTCCATTCTATCTCTAAAGCGGTGCTGGAATTAAACTTAGGTTATTTGCTGTAGTAATAAATAGAACTTTTGATAAATCAAAGGAATATCTAGATAGTGATCCACAAACTCATTGTTTTGTGCAGGATCAATTACTTCTAGCATCGCAGCTGCTGGATCCCCTTTAATATCAGATGCCATTTTATCAATTTCATCTAATAATATACAGGATTCTTAGTTTTAATTTTTCAGCGACTGAATGATTTTACCTGGTAATGCACCTAAATATGTTCTTCTATGTCCACGAATTTCAGCTTCATCATGAACCCTCCTAGAGAAATACGTACAAAACTTCTTCCCATAGAAGCGGCAATTGACTTAGCTAATGAACTCTTACCAACGCCCGGAGGTCCTGATAAACATAATATTGGTGACTTCATGTCATCACGTAACTTTAACAGCCAAGAACTCTAAAATTCTTTCTTTTATTTTCTCTAGACCATAATGATCTTCATTAAGAATTTTCTCAGCATTTTTATATCTATTTCATCTGCTGTTAATGTGTTCCAAGGTAAAAGCAATAACAGTATCCAAATATGTTCTTATAATCGAGTGTTCTGGACTCATAACAGGTGTTTTTCTAAAACGATCTACTTCTTTTTAATAATACTGCTTTTTATCTTCCTCAGATAAATCAATTTCATTAATCGCCTGACGAATTTTTCAATATCATCATCTTCAGGTGAAATTTGTCTTAGTTCATCTTGAACTACTTTCATCTGTTCACGTAAAAAGTATTCTTTCTGTTGATTATCTATATTTGTACGAACTTTTTCATCAATTTCTCGTTTAAAACTATTACCAACTAAGAATGCTTCTAGACTTCTATTTAAGAATATTGCTTTTTCTCTAAATCTAGTAAAAAATAATACTCTTTTTGTTTTAGCATTTTATCAATTGGGAAGAATTTAATATTTTTATTAATGAATTTTTCTAAATCGTCAGTTTTATAGTAATCTATTTCAAAGTTTTCTTTTTCAAATAACTTTTCAAACTTTTGTTTTAATGCTATTTAATAACCCTTCTTTATCAAATCCATTATCCACAACTTCTCTTATATTGATATCTAAGTGCTCTACAAGATTATTGTTATACACTCCACTTTTTAACCTCAGCTATACCATAGCAGTGATATTCATATTTTTTATATCAATTGTAAAGTTGACCATATGTCCCAAAGAAAACATTGAACCCATTACTATCAAATACATCCTCTTCAGAAAATGAATCATCATAGCTATCAATTGGTTTTCTTATACGTTACAAAAACTGGAATTTTATCTTTTTACAGTTTTTATCGTTTTTAAAAATTTTTGTCCGTTACATCTATTGTATAAGTATTAGACGGAAAGAATAAATCTCTATTCTCTAATAAATAATATTTTGTCAAAACGAACTCCTCTCTAACCTATTTATTTTAAAATTGGTTTTGTTTTATTAATTACATTATCACGTGTTACCGTGCATGTTTTAATATCTTTTTACTTGGTATTTCAAACATTACATCTAAAAAGCAGCTCTTCGATAATAGAACGTAAGCCTCGAGCTCCTGTTTTTCTCTTAATCGATTCTTTAGCAATTTCTTCTAACGCTTCTTTTTCAAATACTAGTTTTACTCCATCAAGTTCAAATAAATATTCATATTGTTTAACTACCGAATTCTTAGGCTCAGTTAAAACTCTTACTAAATCTTTTTCATCAAGTTCTTCCAGATAACAAACGACAGGAATACGCCCTATAAATTCTGGAATCATACCAAACTTAACTAGATCTTCATGTTTTACTTTAGAAATGATATCCTCATTGTCATTTAACTCATCACTCTTAGAAAAACCAATAACTTTTTCCCCAAGACGACGTTTAATGATTTCTTCAATACCTGAGAATGCACCCCCAATGATGAATAGTATGTTCTTCGTATTTATTTTTATCATTTCTTCACCTGGGTGTTTTCTTCCTCCTTGTGGCGGAACACTAGCAACAGTACCTTCTAAAATTTTAAGAAGAGCTTGTTGTACACCTTCCCCAGAAACATCACGAGTTATTGAAACATTCTCACCTTTTTTAGCGATTTTATCAATCTCATCGATATAGATAATACCTTTTTCAGCTCTTTCTATATCATACTTTGCACTTTGGATAAGTCGAAGAAGAATATTCTCAACATCTTCACCTACATATCCTGCTTCTGTTAATGTAGTTGCATCAGAAATCGCAAAGGTACATCACATCTTCGCTAATGTTTGAGCTATTAATGTTTTCCTGATCCTGTGCTACCTATTAAAAGCAATATTACTCTTTTTGTAATTCAATATCATTATTTTCTTTAGCTATAATTCTTTTATAATGATTATAAACAGCTACCGCTACTGATTTTTGCTTTTATCCTGACTGATTACATATTCATTCAAGTGCTCCATGATTTTTTTGAGGTTCTAATAACTTAAACACTGGTTTATTTTTCGCATTTCTATAGTCAATTTCTTCTTCGATAATATCTGAGCATAAATCAACGCACTCATCACATATAAATACGTCATTCAGCAATCATTTTAAAAACTTCGTTAGTATTTTTTCCACAAAATGAACATCTTACTTCATCTTTTATTTTTTAACCATAATTACACCTCGCATTATTGAACTTTTCTTATATCTTATTATCTTTTTATTATCAAATCGATATAAAGCCCAAAAAGATACATTATTATAACATATTCTAACTATATTTTCTAGCAAATAGTACTATAAAAATTATTAATACTAACACTATTTAACGACAGTTTAATAACATACTATATCTTAATTTAAAATAAAAATAAGATATAAAATTCAAAACTTAAAATTTTATATCTTATTCAATTTCTATTTGTTTTTGCTATTCGTCTAAACATTTTTAAATATAGGCTCATATACACTAAAAGTCCTAAAACAGCAAAGAAAACTGTAGCAATAATACTACCTTCTATTCCATAACTTCCTCCAGTTAGTATTTGCTTATCACTAATTGCCTCAACAGTAAATATTGTATCGGATACTTTAATCCCACTTATATTAAATCCAAATACTACACCAGATATAAAATTCCAGAAAGCGTGAAAAATTGCAATAACTAAAATATTATCATAATACCAATATAATAATGACATTACAATTGATATTAAAATATATTTATTAAATCTAATTTTGATGTACTTGGATTAGACATACGAAAATACTAAGTAAAAATCGAACTTAATATAATAGCAATCCATTTTCCTTTTTCGCTGCTAATCTAGTCATTAAATACCCTCTAAAACAACCTCTTCTAAAAAGCCTTGCATTAAAACTAATATTATAAGAATAATTATTATACCAATTTTAAAATCCTTAGATAGTGCTAGAGATATACTATTCGACATCAATAAAATAGCTACTATTCCTACAATACTAAATAGAGCTAATCCTGTCCCTACTTTTAATAGCTTCTAAATAATTTTCTTTACTAAAACCAAAAATATTCAAACGTTGTTTTTTTCAAAAATATTTAACAAAAAGTAATAAAATAACAGCTGAAAATATATATGAACATAAAACTGATATAATATTATAACCAACTATATTTTTAAAGACATATTCAAATAGTATTCCTTGTAGAAAATGAATATACAATAATCAGTAAGAATATCGGAGTAAAATTCATTACACCTTTGTTTTTAATAAATCTACACTTTTCATTCAAATTCTCCTACTTTAATCAGATATTACTATCCTAACACAAATAACAAATTTTATCTACGATTAAAAAATACTCTTGTTAAAAATCTTTTAGTAATCAGTTATTAGTGGTATAATTAATTTATATACGAAATAGGAGGAATACTATGTCATTTTTCAAAATTAGGTGAAAAATATTATTTTACCTCAAGACGTACTAATTCAATCGAAAGAACAGCAGCAGTTGCAGGAGCAATAAATGCCACTATCGGTATTGCTACAGCAAATAAAAAAGCGATGGCATTGCCGTCAATTAATAAAGTAATTACAGAAATTAATAATTCAGAATATTTACCATATTCTCCAACGCCAGGATTACCTAAAATGAGAGAATTATGGAAAGAAAAATCTTAAAAAGATAACCCAAAAATTAATAATGAATATTTATCTTTACCAATGGTAACTACAGGAATCACACAAGGTATTGATATTGCAGCAAACTTATTTAGTGAAGCGATGATGCTCACTTTTTACCAAATCTGTTTTGGCAAAACTATGCACAAATATACACTATTAAGTTAGGAAATAACATTTATAAATACAATCAATTTGATGAAAATAATAAATTTAGTATCGAAAACTTTAAAAATGTACTTTATAGTATAAAACAAGATAAAAATTTCTTTAATATTAAACTTCCCAAATAACCCAACAGGGTATACACCATCAGATGATGAATTAACTCAATTAGTTGAAGTAATTAATATTTTTGCTAAAAGAGCACCCAGAATAAACAACTTATCATAGTTTCTGATGATGCATACTTCGGACTATTTTTCGAGGATAATCACAAAAACTCCTACTCTTAGTGCAACATATAAACTTGCAGAGAATTCAAACTGCTTAATAGTTAAATTAGATGGAATCACTAAAAGAATATTATAGTTGGGGATTACTGTAGGATTCATCACTATTACACAAAAGATGCATCTTTACGACAAAAACTTTTAGAAAAAAACTCAAGGATTCTTAAGAAGTACTACATCTTCTCCTTCAAACTTATCTCAACAAATCGCAATAAGATTATTAGATAATAAAGAATCAATTAAAGAAAAAGAAGAAAATGACAGTATTATCCAAGATAGATACAACGAACTTAAATCAGCTATTGCTAAGAAAAAATAGATACACTAGTCACGATCTTACCATTCAACTCTGGGTATTTCTTCACTATTAAACTACCAAGAACAATTAACGCTCACGAGTTTAGACTAAGATTTTTAAACGAATACAAATATGGCGTGTATTCTATGGATGATGAACATATAAGAATAGCATTCTCGATGCTTAGATAAAGAATTAATTCCTGAATTAGTAACTAAATTCAAAGAATGTATCCAACAATTTTAAAAATAAAACTAGGGTGAATCAAATAAGGAATCACCTAGTTTTTATTTATTTTACAGATTTTTAATAATTCAACCATGTGTTTATTGGCATTTAACTCTATATCATTGTTTAATTCAATAAAGTCATAAGTACCATATTTATTATCTAATGCAGCCTTAATTAGATAATCGGTCACATTAGGATTCTTAGGTAAAATTGGACCATGAAGATAAGTTCCAATAAGATTATTATAAAGAATTCCTTCTTTTTATCTTCGTCATTATTTCCATATCCAACGACTACATTACCTAGAGTTTCATAATTGTGGTATGTTCTTCCACCATGATTCTCAAATCCCACAATATTACCAAATTTTTCAGATTCAACTAGTATATTACCTATAAGACGCGGTGCATCTTTTTTTGATTCTGTGTAAAAATCTAGAATATTTAATCCTGGAAGTTTGTCACCATCTACAGTTTTATAATACTCACCAAGAAATTGATAACCACCACAAATAGTAAGAGCTGGAATTCCATCTTCAATAGCAGATTTAAATTCATTCTTAATCTTACTAAATTGCTCTGTCGCTATACACTGCTCTCTATCAGATCCTCCTCCAATAAAGAACATATCGCAATCTGTTAACTTCACACCATCTGTTGAAGTGATATTTTCAATCTCAAGATTAATTCCACGCCATTCACAACGTTTCTTTAATGCGATAACATTACCTATATCACCATATAAATTTAATTTATCCGGCATAAAATGATATAATTTTTAAATCCATAGAATTATTTCTCCAATTCTCTTTGAGTTTCTACTAATGCTGTGTAGTTCGGAATAGCAATTGCATACTTTTCATTATAACTTTTCAGTTTAGCTACAGCTTCTGGTATATCCTCATTTACTACAACATTAGCGTTAATTCCACAATATTTTTAATCTTAATGCTAATTCTTTTGCTCTTTTTCCAGAACATACAATATTTTTAATATTTTGATCTAATAATATATCAAAAATCTGTATCCCATATCCATGATATATCAATTCCATCAGCACCATTATCATTAAGTACTAATAAGTAGTTTATTTCTTCCTTAATCGAATTAGTATAGCTAGTGATGCATTCAAACCAGCTGGATTCTTAGCAAGATTTTAATAACACTGTAGATCCATTTGCAAAACTTATACTTTGCATACGACCATTAGTAGGAGTATATGTTCCTAGCCCTTTTTGCAATTTTATCTTCAGATAATCCTAACTCTTTTAATAGAGAATACGCAGCTAGTAAATTATAAATGTTATAATCTCCAGCTAGTTTTGTCTCTATTGCATGACCATTATTAATAGTCATATTTATGAATGGTTCAACAGTTGCTTTTTGTTACTTCATATTTTACATTTTGATGTTCAAAAATTACATTTAGAGCAGTGATAGAAACCAAGCTGACTATAATGAACATGATCATAAATCAGCTCCATTCCACAATTTGGACAGAATTTAGATTCAGAAATTCCAAAATCAGAAAAATTGATATGCATCCTTTTGCAATTCCAAAATAAATATTATCTTCACCATACTTAGAAAGCCTTGTAACAAAAGGATCATCACTATTTAAGATTAACTGTATCTTCTTACCTTCTAGTTGTTCTCCAATCGTAGCAATAAGTGTATCTATTTCTCCAAATCTATCAATCTGATCTCTAAAAAAGTTATTGATAACAAATTTTAGTTGGTGTAATATATTTCATAACACGTTTAATAGAACCTTCATCTATTTCGATAATGGCTAACTTAGTGTTATTTCTCCCTTGAATAGCAAACGTTGAGATAATACCATCTAACATATTTGCTCCTTCAAAATTATTAATAAAGTTTTCACCAGCACTTCTTAAAAGTGTGACCGATAAGATTTGATGTTGTTGTTTTCCCATTAGTCCCCGTTACAAAAACAATTTCATCAAAATCACTAGCTAATTTAGTAAGAACATTATCATCCACTTTTCTCAATACTTTACCTGGTAAGTCTGTTCCCTTTTTTCCCGCTAATTTACTAGCGGCTCTAGTTAATTTTGCTAAATTTCTATAAAATGCTAGCATATATTCTCCTTTTATAGACTATTTTGTGATGTATCAAATTTATAACCAATTCCCCAAACCGTGACAATCATCTGAGCAACTTTTGGAGAAATTTTTATCGAATTTTTTTCTAACACGTTTAATATGTGTATCTACAGTTCTAAGATCAGAATAAAAATCATAATCCCAAACAGCACGCAATATCTCATTACGTTTAAATGCTTTATCTGGCGATTTAGCCAAAAATAGTAAAAGGTCAAACTCTTTCGGTGTTAATAACACTTCACTATCATCAACTATAACCTTATGAGAATTCACGTCAATGATTAAACCAGGAAAAACAAGTACATCTTTTGCATAAAGTTCTGGAGTATAAAACACACTTCTCTTAGTTCGTTGCAGAATAGCTTTAATTCTTAGCATCAATTCTCTTGGGCTAAAAGGCTTAATTACATAATCATCTGCCCCTAACTCGAATCCTTCTACTCTGCTCTGTTCATCCGCCTGCCCCGACATAATTATTACAGGTGTAGCTTTAGTTTTTCTAAGTTCTGATAAAATAGATTTTCCATTTAACATTGGTAATTGAACATCTAGAAGCACGCAAGAATAGTCCATATATTTCAATCTTTCTAAACCATCATGACCATTACTAGCTTCATCGACAATATATCCTTCTTTTTCAAGATACATTATTAATAATTTTCTTATTCTTTCCTCATCATCTATTATTAATATTCTCTCTGCCACTATACATCACTTCCTAATTTTTATTTACTTCTCACCATTCTTAGCCTTATTAATAAGTCGTTTTACTTCATGAATAGTAAGAGGTCTATATTCACCTTTTTTTAATCCTTCTAACGTTAGGTCTTCGATAGATTCACGTTTTAATTTAATCACCTCATAACCTAATGCTTCGAAACATTCTTCTTACTTGACGATTTTTTTCCCTTCATGTATTGTTAATCTCACTAGAGTATTACCGCTCTTGTTTTTTTATTTTTAACAACATTAACTTCAGCTTTTGCAGTTTTATAATTATCAATTCTAACACCGTTACGAAGTATTCTTAGGTGATGCTCTTCTAATTTCCCATTAATTTTTGCAACATATGTTTTTAATCTTATGTTTAGGGTGTGTTATTAAATTGATAAACTCACCATCATTTGACATAATAAGTGCACCTGATGTATCGTAGTCTAATCTACCTACTGGTACTACACGTTCATTAACATTCTCAAAAAAAGTCTTTTTACACATGTTCTATCTTTTTCATCAGACATTGAAGTAATTACTTTTTCAGGTTTGTAGAATAAATAATATCTTTTATTTTCCTTTTAATAAACGCACACCTTCTACAATAATAATATCACTAGGTTCTGCTTTAACCCCTAGCTCTTTTACTACTTCACCATTTACACTTACTTTTCCATCAAGAATAAGTTGCTCAGCCTTTCTTCTTGATGTATATCCAGATGCAGCTATTAATTTTTGCAATCTTTTCTGCCATGTTGTCCTCCTAATTTTGTAAAAATTTATTTATCTGTTCGTTAGTAACAATTTCCGATTTAGGTAATTGTTCTAAACTCTCTAATCCAAAAACATCTAAAAATAGATCTGTTGTTTCATATAACTTCGGTTTACCAATAGTATCTAAAGTTTTATTCGAAACTATAAGCTCTTTACTAACAAGAGAGTGTAATATAGAATCACTACTTACACCCCTTATTTTATCAATTTGAATTTTTGTTATTGGTTGATTATATGCAATAATCGCTAAAGTTTCCAAAGAAGCCTTAGATAACTTAACAAGGTTTTTAGAAATTACAGCTTTTTGATTATTTCAGCCATTTCATCTCTTATTAACATTTTTGTATGTAGTTCCAAATTTTTTTAATAATTAAAGATTATTATACTTATTGTACTCTTCACAAAAATACATTTAACATATTTTTCAGCTTCATGTGGCTCAACTTCCATAAAAGTTGAAAAATACTCTATATTAAGGCCCTCTTCACCTTTCATAAAAAGTAAAGCCTCTATTATATTTCATCTAATAACATATTAATTTTCCTTTGATTTATATTCTAGAATGATTCCACTATCTTTGTCAACACATAGCAATTCTTGATCTTTTATCATTGCCAATATTCCCATAAATACTAGAACAACCTCATTTTTGTGAATATGATTTAATCAATTCGAAAAATGATATATTTCCTTATTTTTAAACTTATCTTTCAATTCTTCTTTACTTGTTCAAAATGAAACTTCTCTCATAGCTAATTAATGAAACCTCATCTTCTATATCATCTAAAGACCTAAGGATATTTTCCATCGCTCTAGTAATTTTGAAGATGGTATTCTAAGATTTTCAACATTAGCTTCTACTTCAATACTTACGCTTTCTTTATCTAAAGTATTGAGCTCGAATTTTTGAAGATTATCCAGTTTTTCACTAAGTTCTTTATAATTTTTATAATCTAGAGCTGTTGAACCAAATCCTCTTCATCTTCTATAGTTTCGTCTTCAAACTTAGGAAGTGAAATTTTTACTTTTTATATGTAGTAATGTCGCTGCCATTACAATATATTCTTCCGCATTTTCAATGAAAAATTCATCACTATTATTAATATACTCCAAATAACTTTCTGTAAGTTGTGCTATTGGAATATTATAAATATCAATCTCCATCTTTTCAATTAAATGCAAAAAGTAAATCAAGTGGACCTTGAAAAACCTCTAAGTTAACATTATACATTTATTTTTTCCTTTAATTAATCGTTTTTCTTGGATGATTCGTCATCATTCTTTTCGATTTATTTCCCTCAAGACTAGAGAAATATAATTTTAGACTATGAATATTTTTTTAATCCCAATAATTCTTGTACCTCTTCAGCTGGCACTTTTTCTTCTAGAAGATGAATAGCTAGAAATTTCTAAAATTCATAGTATTTAATTCTTTTGTCAAACCTAAATCTTGCTGACGTTTTTTTGAAAATTTTCCAGAACCCTTGACGACTAATACTTTCACCATCGTGGTTCAAGAATAACTTGCTGTTATCTTTGATTTCTGGATATTCTTTTTTTCAACTCTACAATATAGTTTTCAAGAGCTTCTACACATTCTCTATTTAAAGGAACTGTTCTATATCCATCTTTTTTTCTTATATTTTATATACCCTATATTTGTATTAACATCTCCAAGTTCTATATTAATACATTCTGTTGGCTTAATTCCAATTGAATAAGATAATTCAAATATTGCTTTATCTCGATAATTCATCAGATTCTTTGTTTCTATATCTAAGATTTTAGAAATTTCTTGTCTTGTAAAAATTACTAAATCAGCATGTTCATCTTTATCAATGTGAACATCTATATTTACTCTATTTGGAATAATTTTTTTGCAGACCATAAATACTCCACAAAAATATGAACCGTAGAGATAGTTCTTGAAAAGTGTTGCAGAAGAATACTCTTTATCTTTTAAATAATCAATATATCTAGCCACAAACTCTTCATTTTAACCAAGAATAATCTTCAGTAGAATACCCTTTTTCAGCTAAATATAAAAAGATTTTTTTTAAATCTCTATCGTATGAATTAATAGTATTCGTAGAAAAACTCCTTTTCTTTTTAGTAAATATTCATTGAAATTTTTTTAATACTGTTTCACTCATATAATTACCCCTTAGTATTAAAAATTACCTTAATTTTTATTTCTATATTGATTATAACATCTATAAAACTTTATGTAAATGCATTTACAACAATTTTTGACTAAATATAAAAAAATTTCAAGACGCTTCTCATAGATAAAAAGTGTTACCTAAAATCGCCTTGAAATTTTATTATTTTATATTCTTTTTCTTCCAAATTTATGATAAATAATTGTAACAAAAATCAAATTAATACATATAATAACTAGAGGTAAAAAATATCGCTTTTATGCATGAAGTATTTTAGACATTGCTGCACCTAAAATTACCCTGTTAGAAAACACCAAAATAAGAGTAAAGTATATTAATAATGGAATTTTACTCTCTTTCTTTTTAAAACAACGAATTTATATAAATGTTCACTCATCGAACGCAAGTTCCCAGTGCAAAATACACTCGCAAAAACTAAATTATTTACTTTTCTAAATCCATCAAATTGAATAGCACAAATAAAAGAAATAACAATTGGTCTAATATCTAGTCCAAAAACTTATATTTTACAAAAATAACTAGTAACGCGAATATCTGGATAAGTAACAACATATAAATATGTTTAAATATTGATAACTCCTTATACTTCGACTCAATAAACTTTACTTACTAATACCCTATAATAAAAAGATAAAATAGGAATTGAATAATGTATAACATCACGAAAATTTCCTTCGATTAGGTCAATACCAACAAAAATTAAATTCCCAGTTTGGGCATTTGCGAAATATTCCATCACAATTAACAAAGGTATACGCATCGAAAAAACCTCCAACTGCTGTTAATAATAAACAAAAAAATTAGTTGCTCATGGACTGGAAGATTTTTATTAATTAAAGTCTCTCAAATTCATATTTTATAAATCAACTCCTTGTCTAATTTAATCAAAAATTGTATCCCAATTTTTGAGGATTTTTATAACATTCAAAACACATTTCTAACTGTTTTTTTGGTAGTTCTTGTTATAGATAATTCAGGTAACTCATCAAGAAAAAGAAATCCGCTCCTAATGTCTCCGTATTTTCATTAAAGGTGTGCGTAATATACTCACATAATACAAAAGATCTTAACCATTCCATATGGGAAATTGACATGATGATGCCTATTATAATCCAGTACAGCAACTACCTTTTATCGGATTAACTACGGCACCCGCCTCTTCACTTGATTCTTTTAATTACATTTTCTCTAATACTCATATTAACATCTTGATAACCACCTGGTAATGCCCATTTCCCATCAAATTGTTCTTTTACCAATAATATCTTATCATCTTTAATAACTACTGCTCTTGTTTTCCACCTTTAGGCGTTTGATAGCCAATCTCCTGCAAAATCCATCTTAATCTTTTCTAGAGGTAAATCATATTTAAAGGATAACATTTCACAAGCAATCTCTCTAATTCTCTCAGAGCGTTCTCTATCAAATTTATCTTTACTATATGCTAGGCTACACTGAGCTAAAAACTGTAGTTCTTGTGCCCATTGTTTCCAAACATCATTTTTATAACATTAGCAATATCTTCTATATTTTTGATAAAAATTGCATTTTACATCTAAAAAATCATAGTCATTTGTTAATAAAAATACATTTATTAAATTTTTGCTAAGTCTGTTCTTGTCATTAGTTAAATATAACGTATTTCCTATCAACAACATTTAAATCATCTGTAAAATCAAAAGGAATACTGCTATCAATTAATATTCTTTTAAAATCTTCTGATATTAATTTGCTCCATATTTTTGTCAATGTATATTTTTTGTACATAAGCATTCTCCTTACTATTGTTTTATATTATAACACATTTTAATTTTAATCTAGATTTTTTGAAAATAAACCATGACATTTTCACTATTTACATATTTATTTTCAAAATGATTTTTAACTAAATTAATTCTACACCTATTTAATTATATTTAAAAGCAATATATTTATTAAACAATTTATCAATAAAAATCTTGCTAGATCGTAAGAATAGTTGTATAATAATTAATGTAGATAAAAATTTAAGGAGTGGTAACAATGAGATATATTATTTCACTATTTTGGTCATTTATATTTTCAGCTGTTATAGTATTTATCGTATCATCTATTTTAGGAAGCAACGGTGAAATCAATACAATTCATGACTGCGCAATTTTAGCTGTATTATTTACAATTTTTGCTGCTTTATTTGACGTAGTAGGTATCGATAAAAACGCGAAGAAAAATAAACTTTAACAATTAGTATATAGAAATTTTATAAAAGTAGGTATCGAGGAGTTTTTTTCCTCCTTCCTACTTTTTTTATTTAAATACTAGGAGATATTATATGAACAACGTACTAGCAACTATGTGTTATGTTGATGATGGACAAAAACTTTCTGATGCTTAAAAAGAACATGATATACATGAAGGACTAACTATCAGTGTTGGAGGAAAAGTTTGAACCAGGAGAAAGTCCAGAAGATTGCGTAATAAGAGAAGTCAAAGAGAAACAAATTTAGATATTATTAAACCTAAATTAAGAGGAATCATCACATTTCCTAATTTTGATGGTGAAAAAGATTGGTACACATACGTATATACAGCAACTAACTATGAAGGTACTTTAACCGAAGACTGCAACGAAGGTGATTTAGTTTGGGTTAAAAAGTCAGAAATACAAAAATATTAAGACTTGGGAAGGTGATTATATCTTTCTAGATTGGTTAGTAAAAAGAAAAACCATTCTTTTCAGCTAAATTTAATTACAAAGATAATAAATTTGTAGATTGTGAAGTAACATTTTTATGAATAAACAGAGGATAATATTATGAATATAGAAATCAATAAAGAGTTTAAAAACTTATTTAGTTCAAGAAAATAATACTGCAGATTAGTATGGGGAGTGGCGACTAGAAGTATTTGCACACCTAAGTCTTGTTGCATTTATGGAAAATGCTGCAAAAATACTTAAACACATTTTTACCTGATGAATTAGGTTCAGTTGGAGCAACATAAATATTAATCACCTAGCTCCTACTCTAGTAGTAGAAATAACAGTACAAGGTAAGATAACTGAAATCATCAAAGAAAAAATAATCATCTTTTTCTTTTAGAAGCATACGAGCAAGATAAAAAAATCGGAGATGCTTCTCATACAAGAGTTATAATTAATAACGAAAAATTTCTTAAAGTAAATTGCAATAATATAAAATACCTAATTCAAAAACTAAATCAACCAAAAAAGAAAGACCGTACACAAACGATCTTTCTTTTTTACAATTTTACTTATTAAAATTCATTAGAAAAACATTAATTCTAAGAAATACTCTTTTAGAACTTTAATATAAGTTCCTTTCATACCTAAAGACTTAGATTCAATAATTCCAGCACTTTCTAATTTTCTTAATGCATTAACGATTACAGATCTAGTAATCCCCACTCTATCTGCGATTTTACTTGCGATAAGCAATCCTTCAGTTCCATCTAATTCTCTAAAGATATGTTCAATAGCTTCTTTTTCAGAGAATGATAATGAATTCAATGCCATATTAACCATATCTTTATCACGTGCTAAGTTTTTCTCTTTATCTTGTTTCTCGTGTAAAATTTCAATTCCTACTACTGTTGATGCATATTCAGCTAAAACTAAATCCTCATCCTTAAAATCACTATCCATTCTACCAATAACTAATGTTCCTAAACGATCTCCCCCACCACGAATAGGTAAGATAACCGTATAACTGTTACTTTCGAAACGTTCTTGTTCTTCCTCAGGGAAGATAGATAATGGATCTTGGAATGGGATATTTACTTTAGTCGCATACACTTTTAATGTTGCGTCTAAGTATGCTTTTGGCACCTTTCTATCTTGAATAATTTTTTCCATTCGCTCATTAGAGTAATCAATAATCGAATCGTATCCAAGTATATTACCTTCAGTATCAAGAATATACACGACTGAATCTAAGATTGGGCTTAAGCGCATTGCCATAGCCTCAAAGTCAACATTTTCATGGCGTCCTTCTTGTAAAATTGTACTAATTTTTCGTGTTTTTTTGTAATAAACTTGCCATTAATTTTCTCCTTACAAAATACTTCCTTGACTATTATACCATTAATTTTTAATAAATTGTAAGACTTTTTAAGAAATTAATTTAATCAATTTTGAAATTTTCTAACAATTCTAAAGATCTTTTAGCATATCTTTCATATTTTTCCTTTTTATCCTTAATTCTTTCTGGAAGTGGTTTAATAATTCCAAAATTTGCATTCATAGGCTGGAAATTTTTACTAGTGTTATCTACAATATAGTTTGCCATAGCACCTATCATAGTTTCAGTTGAGAATACTATTTCTTTATCCTCAGTATTGTATAAAGCATTTAATGCTGCAACAATTCCAGAAGCTGCACTTTCAACATAACCTTCAACACCAGTCATTTGACCAGCAAAGTAAATATTTTTCTCCTCTTTAAGTCTATATGTTTTCTCTAATAATTGAGGAGAGTTTAGTAAGTATTTCTGTGCATTACACCATAACGTACAATATTGGCATTTTCTAATCCAGGGATCATGTTAATAATTCTCTTTTGTTCTCCCCATTTTAGGTGTGTTTGGAATCCTACGATATTATATAAAGTTCCTTCACTATTATCTTGACGTAGTTGTACTACTGCATATGGACGTTTATCTGTTTTTGGATCTTCTAAACCTACTGGCTTCATAGGTCCAAATAATAACGTTTTTTCACCACGTTTAGCCATTTCTTCAAAAGGCATACAACCTTCAAAATAGATTTCTTTCTCAAATTCTTTTAATGGTGCAGCTTCGCATTTATTAATTCATTATAAAAATTATTGAAATTCTTCTCTTGTCATCGGACAGTTTAGGTATGCAGCTTCACCTTTATCATATCTTGATTTAAGGTAAACTTTTATCCATATCGATTGAATCTTTTTCAATAATAGGAGCCGCATGCATCGTAGAAGTATAATCCATCTTGTTTAGTATAATTTCTAATATCTTGGCTTAATGCATCTGATGTAAGTGGACCTGTCGCAACAATTACAGGAATATCACCTTTAGGTATTGTTGGAAGTTCCTCACCTATTACATTAATATTCGGATGATTTTTAATTGTTTCAGTAATCATCTCTGAGAATTTATCTCTATCTACGGCTAATGCACCACCTGCAGGTACTTGTGTCGCATCTGCACATTTAATTATAATAGAATCTAACATTCTCATCTCTTCTTTTTTAAAAAGACCTACAGCATTAGTTATATTGTTTTGCTCTTAATGAGTTAGAACATACTAATTCCCCAAAGTTTTGAGTCTTGTGCGCAGGCGTCATTTTTTTGGTCTCATCTCATACAGATCTACTTTAACACCACGTTTTGCTAATTGCTAAGCAGCTTCACTACCAGCTAAACCAGCTCCAATTACTATTACTTTTTCCATTAATTATCTCACTTTCTATATTATAATAATCCTAGAAAAATCTTCTTTTTCTTCGTTTTTAACTTCTTTTTCTCTCATATCTTGTGTTACTACTCTACCATTCTTATCAAATAAATACGTTTCTACACTAGCTAGCGTTTCAGCGATAAGATCTGAGTAGTCATCTCGTGCCTCATATCTTTTAATTTTTTTCTAATCTGGCTTAGTTTTTGGTGCTTTAGGTGTGAAGATTGCACAACAGTCTTCAAACGGCAGATTAGAAATCTCTAAAAGTATCAATATCTTGTGCAATTTTAATAATATCCACTTTTATCCATAGTTAATAATGGACGTAAAACTGGTAAATTAGTTACCTCATTGATACAATTCATTGACTCAAGAGTTTGAGATGCTACTTGTCCAAGTGATTCTCCTGTAGCTATTGCTAAACAACCTTCTTTTTTCGCTACTTTTTCAGCAATACGTAACATGAATCTTCTAGTTGAAGTCATTGTGTAATTTGAAGGTACACGTTTTACAATTTCTGTTTGTAACTTAGTAAAGTTTACAACATGAAGTTTAATTCTACCAACAACCTGACTTAATTTAATTGTTAGATCGAAAATCTTTTGTAAAGCTTCAGCTGAAGTAAATGGCGGCGATTGGAAGTGAATCATTTCAACATCTACACCTTTTACTTGTAGTGTATGTGCAGCTACTGGCGAATCGATTCCTCCAGATAATAATAACAATACTTTAGAAGATGTATTTACTGGGAATCCTCCTACACCCTTAATAAAGTCAGTAAAGATAAAAATTCCTTCACTTCTTACTTCAACATTAATTATAAAATCAGGTTGTTTAACATTTACTTTTAAATTCTTATAATTAATTAGAACATGAGCTTCCAAATACATTGTTTTAATTCATTTTGTATTATGTGGGAAGTTTTTATTTGGTCGTTTAGTTTGTATTTTAAATTTATATTCTTTATCTAACTTTAGTTTCTAGAAGTCTGTCAATAACTTTTTAGCTTCTTCAACATCTAATCCTGCTCTTAATACTGGAGAAAAAGTTGTGAATACCTGGAACTTTCTTTAATCGTTCCATAATCTCCTGTACATCTTCATTATGATCAAGATGTATATACATTCTATCTCTTTTTGTTTGAACATGGAAACCTGTTAAACCTTGAAGATTATAACGTATGTTTTTGTTAATTTTTAAGAACTCATTTCTGTTACCAGATTTCAAGTAAGCTCTCCATATCTCACTATAATATGACTAAATTCCACTTTCAATTACCTCTTTAAATTTTTATTATATTCATCAATAAACACTTCGATAAATGTTTCTACTTCTTTTTAGTAGTTTCATTTGAAAAACTTACTCGAATGCTTCCCTCTATATTCTCTCTCGATAATCCTCTTGCGAAAAAGAGCCTCATTTAGATGGAAAGTTTTTAGAAGAACATGCACTAGTAGTTGATACCATTATCCCTCTCTCATTAAGAGCATTGACAATCGCTTCTCCTTTGATCTTAGGTAAACTGATATTTATAATTGAATCAATATACTTTTCACTTAATGGAGAATTAATTACTATGTGATTGTATTCAGAAAAAGCCTTCAACAATCATATTCTTAAATTCTTTATGTTTTACTTTTACAGAATCTACTTTTTCTTGTGATAATCTTAGGGCTTTTTGCAAGACTTGCTGCAGCAGCAACATTAACAGTCCCACTTCGTAAAGCCGTCTTCTTGACCTCCACCAAAAGTAATATTGTGAACTGTCCTTCTAGATTTTTAAAGTACAGTACTCCAACACCTTTTATTCCGTGAAACTTATGCGCAGAAATTGCGTAGCTATCAACTTTTGATAAATCTATTTTATCTTTTAATACCCTTGCACCCCATCTACGTGGAAGTGACCTTTGGATAATCTTTTTAATATTTCTGAAATTTCTTCAATCGGCTGAATTGCTCCAAAACACATTATTAACTTGCATCACACTTAATAAAAATTGTTTCTTTTGTTAATAATGTTTTTAGATGATTTAAATCGACTACTCCATCTTCATCAACATTTAAATAGTCTAGTATAAATCCTCTTCTTTCCAACTCTCTAAAAGATTCTAAAACAGACGGGTGTTCTATTTTGAAACAATAATTCTATTACCAAAATCTTTCTTATGTTCAACACTTCCTAGTAAAGCTATATTATTACTTTCAGTAGCACAGAAGTAAAAATATACTATCTTCAGCAACTTGTAAGATAGATGCTACTTGACCTCTGGCAGCTGAAAGAAGTTTATTAGTTGTTTTTCCCAAACTTATTGATACTAGCAGCGTTACTAAAATATGAATTGTTAACTTCAACAAATGTATCAAGTACTTCTTTATACGGTTTTGAGTTGTAGCACAATTATCTAAATATATCATACTATCTACCTTTCTTTTTTTAAATTTTTTTCAATATATCTAATTTTAAAAATAATTACATTTTTAAACCACCTTAAAGTATATAACAAAAATAGATATTTTATCAATTAAAGTGGCTATTGTAAATAAACAAACTGTAACACAGAGAAGATTTAGAATTTGTATCCCACCAACAGCGACTCATACTGTAATTAAAAATGAACAACTAGTAACTATCTTTTATGTATATAGTTACTAATTGCTCACTAATTTTTAAAAAAATCTTACTCTGTATATTCATTACCTACTACATCTTTAAGGATTTGATCCCATTTCGGTAAGTTACGGTCTATTCTAATAGCTCGATCACTATCAGTACCAAGAATATTGTGAGAACTTAGCAAGAGTACAACTTCCCCGTCTACATAGAACTCATAAGAAAAAATAGTTTTAATACCACTGTGTTTTTCTATCCATGTTTTTAATGAATATATCTTGACTATTATATCTGATATTTGATCTAATTGAATATTTAACATCGATATCAGCATAATATAAATCATAGTTTATTAATGAATCAATATCAATTCCTAAACCATTTAAATAATATTTTTAGCTAAATTCATCCAATCATAAACATATTTATTATCTAAGAAACCTGCTTGATTGAAGAATTTTTCTAATTTGAATTTTATTGTTTTTCGTACACTTTATTTCTCCTTCGATAATTAACTCAGAAATCTTTTCCATTAAGATCATGCAGTAATTTCATCATGACTCTTGCCTTCTTCTTTTTAAAGAAGCTGCATCAATTTCATCCCCAACTACAATCTTAATACTAGAAAAAAATTCTGAAATTTTTATTAGGAATAATTGCAAATGGGATAATTTTTAGTTTTTGCTCTTGTCGCTATAAATGACGCTCCATTATGAGATTCACCTAAATCTAGTTCTTTAGAATGCGAGCGAGTTCCTTCAGGGAAAGATTCCAACTACTTCACCTTCCCTAAGTAATTTAATACTGTTATTAATAGCCGTTCTATCGAACGTTCCACGCTTAATGGAATTGCTCTGTAGCTTCTAAAGCCTGTTTCACAAAAACAATTTTTAAACAATTCTTCTTTTGCTATGAAGCGTATTTTTGTCAAAGAATGCTGGGAATAATAGTGGGTCATGATTACTCAAGTGATTTTCCAGAAATTACAACACCTTTAGCATTCTCGATTTTTCTTTATTAACAATAGTAACCTTGTAAAAAGTTTTTATAATACAGTGCTAATAACTTTTTCTAATAAAATTATACATAGTACTCTCCTACTAATTTCTATTTTTCTACACTTTTTAACTAGTTCAGTCATCTTTTCAACAACTTCATCGATAGTTAAGCTCGTTGTATCTAATAACGTAGCCGAATCTACTTTAACTAGTGGTGCTATATCTCTATTCTCATCTTGCCAATCACGCGCTTTAATATCTTCTTTTACTTTTTCAAAAATCTACATTTTCGATACCTTGACGCTCGAAATCTAGTACTCTTCTTCTAGCTCTTTCTTCTACTGACGCAGTTAAGAAAATTTTAACATCAGCATTTGGAAGCACTACAGATGCGATATCTCTACCGTCCATAATAATGTTATTAGTATTTGCTAGATTTCTTTGAGTATCAATTAAGAAATCTCTCACCGCTGGAGATTTAGCGAATAACGATGTAAATTTCGATACTTCTGCTGTTCTAATTTTATCACTTACTTCTTCATCGTTAACATAAACATGTTGAACTCCCTCAACATACTCAACTCTGAATTCAATTTTACTTAATAATTCTTTAATTGTTTCTTCTTCTAATTTATCTAATCCATTAGATAAGAAATTATACGTTAAAAGCTCTATACATCGCCCCAGTATCAACATAGTTGAATCCTAATGCCTTTTGCTACCATTTTTGTTATTGTGCTTTTTCCTGATCCTGCTGGCCCATCTACAGCCACTGATACATATTTCATCATTTACCTCTCAGACAAATTTTTTTCAATATATATTATAGCATAGAGTTGTTTTAAACACTAGATTAAAGTGAAAAAAAGTTAATTTATCAGCTATAATTAATCGATAAATATAATTAAAAATATCTTACACTACAAATAATTTTATATTGGGAGTGACTCAAAATCGTAATTTCGGAGAAATCGATTTTTGTAGAGTCACTCGCAAAGTTTATTAGATATCTAAAAAAGCTTTTTAATAAGCGAATTTAGATATCAATAAACCACTACGTGTACGTTTAAATTTTTTAGTGCCAAAGGCACGTTAAAAATTCTTACGTATAACGTATGCGAGACACACCAAGTGAGTCATAAGACGAAACTGATTGGATTTAGTGTCTACTGCTGAGGCTATGAGTTCTCATATACACTTTGTTTAAGTTTAGGTCTTTTGGGTCAGCACCTTATTTTTAATTTCAATCCTGCTAAACCTGCTAAAGCATTATTTTCTAATTTTTCCTGTTTCATGTATTTTTTTCATATCTACACGACTTGCTTTTGTCTTTTTTTACTAGATTTAATTCGTTTATCTACTTCTTTTTGTTTCAACGAATTACCACATTGACAACGATATGTAGCATTTTTCACCATTACCGAATAAAGTCATCTTCTTATGACAATTATCACAACGCAGATTTGTTAATCTACTAATGACCTTGTGATTTCGACAAGTCGGACTAGAACATTTTCAGCATCTTTGTACCTTTTTATCTACTTCAAGCATGAAACTACCACACTCTTCACATTTCTTACCACTTATATTATCGTGTTTAAATCTATCTTCACTATCTTTAATTTCTGCTATACATGATCTCGTATAATCTTTAACATCATTTAAGAACTTATCTTTTGAAAGTTTGTTCTTAGCAATATTATCAAGTTGTTTCTCCCAAACAGCAGTTAAAGATGGACTCTTAAGATTTTTAGGTACTAAGTTTAGAAGTTGCTTCGCTTTATTCGTAGTTTTAATTCGACCATTATCTAGAACTAAATAATCATTTTGTAAATAATTTTTCTAATATATCTGCACGTGTTGCTACAGTACCAATACCATTTGTTTCTTTAAGAATTTTTCTCTCATTCTCATCATCAACAAACTCAAATGGATTTTCCATCGCATAAATTAGAGTACCTTCAGTATAATAACTAGGTGGAGTTGTTTGTTTTTATTATAAACTAATGATTCCAGTTTATAACTACCATTTTGAAGATTAACAGTTTTGTCTGTAATTCTTCTCTACTTAGTACTTTATACCCCTCTTGAGTTACTTTTAATCCTTTTGCAGAAAAATACTTTATTTTCAATATTAAACGAATACGTAGTCTCTTCATATTTATACTCAGGTAATAAATTCTCTAAGAACCTCTTAGCTACCAAATTATATATTTTAGTCTCCATATCTGACATCGACATATAGTTAGGTCTTTGTTCAGTAGGGAATAATAGCGTGGTGATCACTAACTTTTGCATTGTTAATAATCTTTCTTAGTATTATAGTCTTTTTACTTTAAGTAATTTTTGCGGTAGTTTCTTTAAAAATCTCCTCCAATTGCTTGAATACGATCTTTTAAAGTGTTCTTCATATCACTAGTTAAATATCTACTATCCGTTCTTGGATAAGTTAATACCTTATGTCTTTCATATAGACTTTGAACAATGTTTTAAAGTTTGTTTCGGTGACATACCGAATAATACACTAGCTGTTTGTTGAATATCAGTTAAATTGTATAAAAGGTTTTTGCTGATGAAGTTTTTAGATTTTTCTGAACATCATTAAATTTAATTTCTTTGTTGATATTCTTTTTTTATAAAATTGTTCTGCTTTTTCCAGATTAAATTCACTATTACCACAGCTAAACTTAACACCATCAATTTGTGCTTCAAAAGTATAATAATCTTTTTGGTTTTGAATTGTTTAATCTTTTCTTCTCTTTCAAAAACCATCTGCAATGTTGGAGTTTGAACACGACCACAGTTAAGTGACGCATTGTGTTTTAATGTTAATGCTCTAGATGCATTTATTCCAACTAACCAGTCAGCATTAGCACGTGCTATACCTGAATGGTATAGTCCTAAGTATTCTTTCCCGTCTTTTAGATTTCTAAATCCGTCTTTAATCGCCTTATCTGTTACAGAAGAGATCCAAAGTCTTTTTACATTTTTATTGCATTTCGCCTTATCGATAATATAACGAGCAACAAGCTCCCCTTCACGACCTGCATCAGTCGCAATGATAACTTCGTTAACATCTTTTCTGTTCAAAGCATTTTCTACTACTTTATACTGTTTGAAAGTTTTCTTAATTATTTCTGTTTTCATAAACTTTGGAATCATCGGTAAATTTCTCTAAAGCTTACATTATTAAATTCCTTATATTTATCAGGCGTTTGAAGGGTGATTAAATGACCTAACGCCCAAGTAACATACATATTTATCCCCTTCTAGACAACCATTTTTTTATTATTTTTCGCTCCAAGATTCCTCGCTATATCACGAGCAACCGAAGGTTTTTCACAAAGTACTACACTTTTTCATCAATAAATTCCTCACATATATATTCTTTACTTCATTAATTATTATAATAGAAATAGTTTAAAAATAACTAGTAAAAATTAGAAAGATGATACATACTGCACTGATTATAACTATAAAAACTAATCACAATTGTTCTACAACTAATACATAGTTACATCAAAAATTTTTCTAGATCGAGATTCAATACTCACTTCAAAATGCAAAAAGCCCTGTGTAGACAAGAGCTTTTTAGGTAGGGACGAACCACGTCCATTTTCTTTTATTAACTTCATTATATAATATATCTATACCCCTGTCAACATTTCACCTTTTAAAACTGTAAATATATATCTTAATAGATTTTTCACTTTAAAATATTTCATATATATTATAATTGATTATCTTTAAAATAACTAGTACGACTTATAATCACTATCAATTCTTTTATACTTTAGTTGTAAAAATTATCACTTATATATTATAATTTTATTAAAGACAAAGGAGGACTATTCTATGAAACTTTATTTAGCTGGAGCATTATTTAATGAAGCTGAAATAGCTCAACGTTTAAAAGAAGGAAAATTATTAAAAGAAAAATTTGGAGAAAGATTATCTGTTTTTTAATCCAATAGAACAGCCTTTTAATGAAGATAAACAAACTCTACCTACACCTCAAGATATCTTTTAACGGTGACACTGAAGCTGTTAAAAACTGTGACATCTTCTTAGCTGATATTACAAACGAAGATAGTGGTGTAATGGTCGAGTTAGGGATTGCAATTGCACTTAAGAAAAAATTATCGCAATAAATTCAGATATTCGATTAAAAATCTGCAAACAAATACGATATTCAAGTTATGCGATGAATCACTATGTTCTAGGTGGTATTTTAAAACATGGAACACTTGTTTATAGCTTTGAAGAAGCACTAAACGAACTTGATAAAACTATTTTGTTTAAAAAACACTTATAATTAATAAAATAAGCGAGATCAACTTAAGAAATTTTGATTTGAAAACAATCTATTTCTAAAAGTCAATCTCGCTTTTTACTATTTAACTTTTTAACTTTTTGTCTTTCAACTCTAACACAACATCAGCAGCACTCGCTAATTGATTACTGTGAGTAACAACGATAACACATTTATTGTTTTTCTACAGCTACCTTTTTCAAGATTTCTATTATCTCTTCTGCAGTACTTTCGTCTAAGTTTCCTGTTGGTTCATCAGCTAGAAATTATAGGTGCTTCAGATACTAACGCTCTTAGCGATAGCTACACGTTGTTGCTGCCCTCCAGAAAGTTTCATAACATTTCGATTAACATGTTCTTCTTCTAATCCGAGTTTTAATAGAATATCCTTACTTTGCATTTTTGAAACAAGTTTTAGATTTTTCTAGTGGTGTCAGATAATCGATTAGATTATAATTTTTGGAACACTAAAGAAATATCTTTTACGTCTATGTTCACTATATCCTATTTTTTTCAATATTAGTATTATTGAATAATATCTCTCCACTTGAAGGACTATCTAATCCCGCTAACAACGATAGTAAAGTTGATTTCCCTGCTCCAGATTTACCTATTATCGCATAAAACTTCCCTACTTCAAAAATTATAAGTAATTCCCACTTAAAACTTTTTGACTTACTATTATCATATAAGTAACTTACATTTTTCAATTTAAAAATCGACATTTCTTATTCCTCACTAATTTATATTCGTTAAAATTTTCTTCGGTTTCATCTTTAAGATTGGCATAGTGCTACAACTACCGAAAATAATCACTATAGCTATCATTACTATCACTAGATTAATAATATCTATTCCATTCACAGACATCTTCATTAATTCATCAGCTATTGTTTTTGGTAGATCCTCTGAAAAATACTTCCCACATTGCTAGCTAAATACTTAATTGTTGCTCATCTCTATACCAAGTGCAGTTATTAGACCAAACTATTGTTACCAATAATACCTCAACTATAAATTGTAATACTAGGTTTACTTTACTAGTTCCTAACGACAGTAAAATTCCAATTTCGTAGGTTCTTTCACGAACCCAAAACATTAATATTAATGATAGTATAACTACTCCAACTATAACACTACCTATTCTTATCATATTAGTTATTTTTCGTTATACTCTCTACTGATGATGTAATAAGCTCATAATTTCTTGTTCGATTTAGAAACCATTAAAGTTATTTATTCCTAAATTCTCAACAGTTTTAATTACATCATCTAACTTAGTTGGATCTTCGACTCCATATTCTACTGAGGTTACTTTATTATTAGCTATTAGATTTGATAATTCTTGACTTGCTTTTATAATCGGTATAAACTGTATTTTCAATAAAATCAGAACTTAAACCATTAAAAAGTATTAGTTTTTTCACCAGAGTAGATTCCAACAACTTTCTAACTCTAATGATTTTACCTTCTTGTGATAATTTAATTTTATCACCCAAATTAACATTATTTAATTCAGCAAATTTTTCGTGAATCATAATTTTATTCTTATCATTTTTCTTCAATATGTCTTCCCTTTTTCCAATTTTAAAAACTTCACTCTTAAAAATCAATATTACTTTTTAGAAGCGGTAATACCATTCATCATCACTAAATTACTTTTATTTTTTTATTTCATCATTTAAAAGTAATATTTTGATTCTCTTGAACTACCTTTTTCCTTCAACAGTAACTGGTTTTAGAAAAAAATATAATTTTTCGAAGTTATTCCTTTTTAATTCTTCAATTCTTTTCAAAGTATCCTTTTCTATTTCTTTATTGGATTTATCTATACTTTCAATATCAAATCCAAAATTAACATCTTTATATAAATTTTTTTAGAAATATTATTTACAGTCGTATTCAAACACTACCACTTAATAAGAAAAATGATATCAGTATCACTATTAAAAATAAAAATACTACTTCTAACTTTTTCTAATAATATAAAGATAAGCCCTATTAAAAATACTCATTAGTTTCTCCTTACATTAATTAATATCAGATAATAAATCTTTTAGGTTTTTCTATATGCTAATCTGCTAGAAGCAATTCCTACAGCAATCACAATTATTACGACACTAACAAGTACCACTGTTAGCATATTATCCATACTACACTACATCTAAAGCAGTAATAATTTTTATTTGCTCCCTCTACTTCAGCGTTTGCCCTAGATTAACTCCATTAGCTTGATTTGAAATAGTCTTGCCTACAGATTTAATAGATTGTTGCAGTATCTGATTTTCCAATGTTTTTGGCTAATTGCACTTCCTACGAAATATGAGCAATGAAACTGGAATACTAATTAATAGAACCTCAGAATAAATTGCCCTATAATACTCGCTTTAGTCATACCAATCGCTAAACTTACACATTTCTTTTCTTCTACTATTTATCCATAAGAATAATATTAAGAAAGAATCACTATACTAAAGACTATTGTACTTATGAATACATCATTAGTTAGACTATAAATTGTATCAATGATTGTTGCAGAGCTGGGAAGTTCTGATTACTTTTAACTAACATATACTGTTTCCAGTTAATAGGAAGCTTTTTAGCATCACTAATAATACTATCAACTTTGTCTTTTTCCATCAACTAAGAATGTTGCATCTTGATAAATCTCTTTACCATCTTCGTAGTTGTATAGAGTTTTTTTGTTGTTTGAGTATCAGCTATAAAAAAATATTATCATATAGTTCCATATACTTTAGATAGCACCTTTATTCTGACCTCCAAAAATACCAACTACAGTAACTCAACCTCTTTATCAGATTTTTCTCATTATCTGCGTCATTTGGATTACCTTTTAATTTAATCTTATCCCCAACTTTAACTTTATTCTTCTTAGCAAAACCTTCATGAATTAAAACAGAATTTTTATCATTATCAGTTAGATGATGTCCCTCTTGTAATTTTAAAGTCTCTGCAGAGAATCTATCATCTAATGAAGAATCATTAGTTCCAGTTACGATAACCGTTTTAGAGAAAAAGTTGTCTTTTGCTTGTTGTTTTTCTCTTCTTGCTGATGATTTGCAAGTTTTAATGGCTCTAAGTCAACTAGATCCGCACTTACATTCATTCTTTTAATATATTTCTTCACTCCCAGGAAGATTTTTATCTTCTCAATATCCTCTCCTATTAAGTTACCTGCTCCCCTAGCAGTCCCTTGATTAGTCTTTCTATTTATCTCCATAGAAAAACTACTAGTTATATTTTTGAAAAGTTTCTTTTGATAAAGCATCAGTTGATTTTTTTAATTGATATAGTACTTAAAATTAATGATGACATAGTAGCTAATATTAAAAATAACAAATGATTTAAAAACTTTTTCTGGTTATATACAACCACGCCTTTTTTTAGAATTGACATTCTTTACACTCTTTTATTTAATTTTTATGTAAATAGTATTAATAACTATTATCATTCTATAATTATATGATAACGTTTTTACTTAAAATATAATTTATATTATTTAAATCAAATTGTAAAACGTTTTACTTAAGAATACAAATAAAAATCAAAACATAAAGAAAAGCTGTCTCATGTTTTCGGATTATTAGATTCTAATTGACATAGTATATTATAATTACAAAATAGATTTCTAAAATTCGAAAATCGATACCTGTTTTATTACGATCATAAAAACATTTTTCACCAATCTATCCCTTGTCAGACTATCACCAAGTAAATTAGTCAATTCAATTTGAGCATCAATGTGTCTAATACACTTGTTAGCCAACTCTACACCCTCAGGTTTATTTAATTTTAGTTGAATCTGTGCCAGTATATAATTAAATGTTAATAAATGAAACATGAAAATGTAACATTATTATAATGTTCTTTTTAGCAATTCAATGGCTTTAAGACAGTATTCTTCTGCTTCTTCTACATAACCACTTCTTGATAATAATGCTATTGCACTATTTAGTAGTAGTAAAGATCTTTCTCCTTATCAGTTGAAAAAATAAATTATCAGTTTGATATGGTTTAAAATTCTCATAGAATAATTCTTCGAACAAATTCAACTGAAAATTCATCTTCTTTAATTGATCTAAGAATAAAAGTTAAAAGCAAATAATTCATTAACTGTATATTTATCAATACTCCTTAAATGTTCCAATACAATTTTTCTATTATCTCGAATAATCTGAGGACCATCAGTTTCTCCAATAATACTAAGGCATTGTTCTATATATAGCCTGGTTGCCATTGAAATATTCTCATTTTGAAGCGTCTTAATAGCCAATGATTTGATTGCTGTAAAGGTACCAAGAGCCTCTATGCGCCTCGCTTCTTCTAAAAATCCTGACTGATCTATTTCTACAAGAGGTAAATACTCTGAAAAATAATCCTGATAACAAATCCCTATATTTCGTAATAGTTGTTCGAAAACCTCTAACGACACACTCGTCTCATCAGCTTCAAATCTAATTAATGTTCTAGCAGATATAGCAGTACCGCAGCATCTTTCAACTTAATTCCACGTTCTTCTCTAATCTGTTTAAATATTTTTCCCATGCATATTTCTTTTCATCCATTTAAGCGTCCGCCTCCTAAATAAATCATATGTTAATTATATCACATATTATGTAATTAATGTAGTAAGCGAACCATATTTTTCATTTTAATACATATATTTCATGAAAAATAAAAAGAGTAACTGACAACACAACACAACAGTTACTCTTTTTCTACCTATATTATTTTCCGTTAATAATCCCTGTTTATAAACTTCAAAAATTAATACTTTTTCTCATCATTTTTACTTATATTATTTGTTAGGTACATAATACTTTTTCTCCAACTTTGTTAAAAATAAATTCCTTTGGACAACTTTTCCAATAAAATTTATCATATGGTTTAACAAAAGTACATTTTTATAAACTTCACTTTCTTTTCTATAAACATTTATCATATCTACTTTCCTAGAATATCTATGTCGACGAAAAACAACCAAAAGTGTCAACATGATACTTCAACTTTTTATAGTAAATAATAAGTACGGACTCTTATAGACATTTTATTATTATAGCATCTTAATAGCACAAATTTACAAATCATGTTATAATTGTCACTTTTTAGCATTAAATTTAACAATATATAATAAAAAAATGACTCCTGTGACACTTTATTCTAAAAATGCCTAAAAGTTCGTATTTCTACATACCTATTTCAGTAGAATATACATATTACTTTTTAATATATGTACATTGATATCTTTTATACATACTAAACTATAAAAATATCACTTTAATTTGATAACTTTCTCTTTGTATTGCACTTTTTCTATTATATAAATATTTAATGCTCTATTT